>OFFW01000014.1_pt1 | contig 132046 bp, 187 predicted proteins | sample 1521501 | NCBI WGS metagenome assembly OFFW01 (sample SAMEA3504107, study PRJEB24116) | mouse gut metagenome | biome: mouse gut; feature: mouse-associated habitat; material: faeces | place: Denmark | collected 2011
GGTCCGGGTTTGCTATTTTAGCAAACCCGGACCCTGTATCATGTAATAAATTTGATTAGGCCTTTGAAAAAAGCATGGCCTTAGTCAAAGTAAGCAAATCATGTAGCGGCCATATACACAAAAACGAGAAAAGAGGCATCAAGTTTATCATACCTTGTAGTTCAATACAGTTCTAAAATATCTGTCCTTTTATCTATGCTTGTCAAAAATGCCTGCCAATCATTTATGTAGTTCTGGTGGGTAGAGTTGCTGCTGCGCGGGGAACGGCCTATTTTGGCAAGCAGCTCCTCTATCTCCCGTTCGGACCGCGTCTGTTTCCTGGGATCTGGCACTGTATAAAAGGTTTCCCAATACCGCTTCATAGGAGCACCCCAGCGTGCCGCTTTGGGGTTATTTGCATAGGCCTGCGTTGTCATGATCTCGCCCTGCTCAACACCAGCTCGAAGTGCCTCCGGGCCGCTGCCGCCATTCTTACAGTATGCGTTCAGTATCGCCTTATAAATGTCATGGAAGATAGCGTACTCAATGGCCACAGACGGGCGCTCAAGCTCGTCAGACGGCCTTGAAACCATCTGGCTGTCCAAGTACCTGCCCAGGGCCTCCAGGGCCACAGAATGGCCCCGGAAGCGTGATTTACGCAGGAGTTTCGCCATCTCCTCGCTGACAAGGTTTTTCTGAATCAGCGTTTCTGCTTTCATGTCTACAAAGGCGAGGTTCAAGGCAAGCTGGGCCTCATTCCGGCTGCCGGCACACGCACTCTCAATCTCAGATTGGTATGCCTGAGCAATCCGTCCGGCCACCGACAGATCCTGGATAGAGTATGTTCCCCTGGCCGGGAGACTCCCCGACTTGTTGGGCACCGCAGCCTCCCGGAGCTGGGTGGCCATATAAGCGTCATGATTGCAAAGCCAAAAGCTGTCCGGACCGGTTTGGGCCGCCGCCGCATTTGTCCGCTCTACCAGCGTATGGTATATGCGAACCCGCTGTTCGACAAGAGCATCTAGGCTGACTCGGATCACTTGTGCATCTCTGGCAGAAATCCCCAGGTTGCTCTGCAAAAGCCGGGTGTATCCATCAATCAAGCCAGTCATCCCAGCTACCCAGATGTTTTCCAGCATGGATTCCTGCTCTGCCAGCTCGGCCCCCGTGAAATTGCGCCTTAGCTTATCCAAAACTGAGACATAGCGGGAAGCCACATAGTTCAAACTCTCGGATAATTCCTCCGCCGGCATGTCCCGGAAGCTGCGGAACTCCGACTCAAGCCCATGCCAGTCAATCCGGCCATCAAGCCCATCTTTGCGGAGGCGGCACAAGTAGCCTGTTATCTCCTCCTGTGTGGGCGTCATCCTCAGATTGCCACTTCGCAGACGTGCCTGCAGGCGTGCTACTGAGGCGGCGTCATCCCTCTGAACAATCGTGTTTTCCCTTTGCCAGAGGCTTGTCGCCGCATCCATAACAGAATACCTGCTTTGGAAGCCTTTCAAGTCGAAGATATTGATTTGCGGCCGCAATCCAACATCTGTCACGACGGTTTTTTTCGGTGCCTTGCTCTGTGTGCGATGGGTTCTGGGCTGCTTGGCAGTGCCACCAGGCGAATGGAAAATCTTGTTCGTATCAATCTGCATACACACACCTCAATTCCGGTGAGAAAACCTTCCCTCTAAGACTGCTTTCTCTGTTCCAGTAGGGTAGATCAGTTTGGGGCTCTCTTCAAAATCAATCAGGCTTACCGCAGCCAGTTAAGGGCTGGCGCAGATAATTCCTGATGTCCAGGCTGGCCTTAAAGTGCGTGCTCCAGTTTAGGACGAAGATGGCATCCATACCATGTTTTAATTGAACCAGCAAGCATCTTCTTTTTATTATGTCGTTTTATTACCCAAATTCCTGTTCACTATATATAACGTTTGAGAATGGCAAAATAGGACACTATTTTTAAACTTTTATGCAAAATTCGGGGCAATGTCGATTGCCCCGAATTTTACGCTACGAATATGGACTTTTAGACATATGGAGATTATTTGCAGGTTCCGCTATCAGAAAACGATGATTGCGCCTTACCATTGACAGTATATTCTACTACCAATTCGTACGTTTTACCTTTTGTTACACTCACAGTTTCATAAAAGGACAAACTCCCGTCATCTGACACGTTCCATGTTCTGATGGTTTGATTTCCGCAACGCAATTCTATAGTAGCAGAAATTTTGTCGCTAGCCTTGTTTCCAGAAATCTCAGCATAACAATTGGCAGTAGTGCCAGAGAAAGTAATGTCAACGTAGCCGGAATTTATCCGAATCTCTTGAGCGTTTGCAGTATTTATGAGCAAAATCATCAAAAGAACGGCCAGAATTGAACCTCTCGTTTTCATTAAATCACCTCCTCCCGTAAAACACCTTATAAATATATAACGCAGATAATCCCTGATTTTGGACACTATTTTTATCAAATTTTAAGATTCGTGTTTTTCAACACTTTCAGCCATTTTAATGAGTTCATCTTCGTTAAAAGGTGCCAAAATACGGAATGCCGTGCCACTATCTTCGTCTAACCAAATGAGAACGTTTGTATTCCCATCATTTTGATCAAGATAAAGCTCAGCAGGAACTCCATTAACCGAAACCTGTTTATAAGTGCCTATACCATCCTGATGCATTTGTACTACGGGAGAAGAAGAATCCGGAAAATAGGTAAAGATTACCATGTTATCGGATTCATTCCTATATTTTATAGTTGAAGGGCCATCTGAAATGAATTCAGAGGTTATCTGATAATCAGATGGAATCCAAGTAGGACGGTAGACTATATCGTTCGAGGTTTCTCCACTGGGTTGAAAGAAGCGATAGATAATCTGAGTTTCATAGACTTCTCTCACCCAGCTCACAAACGCCGCCCGCGCCTCCATACTGAAGGTCAGCACACTGCCTCCGCCGACCAGAACAACCAGCAGGAAGCACGCCACGGCCTTCATGATCCGATGCCTGATCGGGTGTTTTGTACGGCGGATCAACTTCTCCATTTTGCGCTCAAACTCCGGTGAGAACGTAGCCTCACATTCCTCCGGCTCCGGGAGACTGGCGAGCAGGCTCTCTTCGGCCTTCCGAGCAGCTTCGCGCAGCCGTTCATCAGAGATCATAAATGCCCTCCTCTCGGCATATTTCCTCCAGCTTGGCCTTCGCCCGCTGATCCAGCTTCCTGACTGTAGCAGGTTTCATGCCGAACATATCGGCAATATCCTTTACGTTGTATCCATGATAGTACTTCAGCATGATGATATGCCGGTACCTCGGCGGCAGCTTTGAAATACATTTTGCCACATCATCGTCATCCGGCGGTGGAAAAGAGAGACCAATCTCGTTTTCGATGCTCTCCAAGCTCACAAAATGCCTGCGCATTCGATAAATATCAATCGCTTTCCGTTCTACAATAATCGTGACATAGCCTTTCGTTGCATGACTCAATGGATCGTAGACCTTCTCCATATGTTCAGAAATACTGACAAAGGCATTATGTACCGCATCTTCTGCGTCAAATTCGTTTTCCAGAATTTTATTCGCAATTTTAAGCATATATGACCGATAATGTTCATAAAGCAGTTCAAACTTTTCTCTATTCTCGGGATCTTCTATCGTTTGCAAGTAGATAATCATGCATCAATCACCCCGCTTTCAATCTGTGGTCACTGTGTTGGAGACGACCATTGCTCTGCTGCTGGCCGTCTGGATACGCCGCTGCCCATGGGATTTATCTAGGATTGTTGGTGCCAAGAAATATTGTAGAATTGCATCTGATTATGATTCTTCATGCTCCCGCAGCGGTACCGCTGCGGGAGGCCGCTTATAAGCGGCCTCATTAAACACTGCCTCGCAGAGATGACCGCCCACATAATGCCTGCTCCATACCTTCACACAGCCGCAGGTCAAAGCTTTTTTCGGATTGGTTTATATCTTGCTCTGTATGGGCCAATTTATCCGTGTCTACCACAAAATCGGTAAGCCAGCGCTCAACGCATCCATATCAGTAGGAGAAATGTCATTTACCTCTATGGTTACAAAGTCTTCAGGTTTACTCGCCTCATATGTGCCACGTTGGCTTTTTAACGAGGCATAGATCGTCCATATACCTGTCTCTGTGTGAATGCGATATAGGTTGTTTCTGTCAATGTTCGGGGTATGCACTACGCCGGAAGGGGCCTTTGCGTAGATGGTAATCTGCGAAACGTCACCGTCCTCCGGCTGAACATAGATATAGACGTAATTTTCTACTGCTGTGCGCTGTACTGAGATAGAGTACCCATTCATCGGATCTGTAACAGTAATAATACACTCTGCGCTCATTGTAGATTTCCGATTTGAAGCCTGCGCAGTGATCGTAGCGCTACCCGCGGACACAGCGGTAATTTGGCCGTTATCATCGACCTGGGCAACAGCTTTATTGCTCGATGCCCAATGAACCTCGCTGCTTTCTGTATTATTAGAATACAATACTTTTTCTACACTACATCTTAAATGTTCTTAAAATAACGTGAACACAAAGGTTATTTGCATTTTGTTTCATTTATTGTTTTAAGTCATCTTATAAAGTAGCGTTGTAATGGTGTATGATTTGGTGTAGGGTTTTGACGAATTAACCAATCATGATTTTGCCTTCCAGATTGGCAAAGCTGGCCTTCTTCTGTTCCTTTGTCGCTTCATTATAAACGTCCATTGTAGTAGAAATATTTGCGTGTCCCATGATTTCTTGAATGACTTTGAGGTTGGTTTCATTCTCACAAAATCTGGTACAAAAAGTGTGCCTTAAATTATGGACAGAAAAGTGCGGGAGCAGAATCGGTTCTCGTCTTTCTTTTTTTGCCCGGTCAGTTTCTTCAGTATTATAGTCAGCGATGATCTTGTTAATGATTTTGTTGATCTCAACTGGCTTGCGCATACCGCCATTCCTGTTTTGAAAAATAAATCCTGAATATCCGTCAATAACAGTTTGGTTAAACCCTGTTTGCATCTGACAAAGACGTTCCTCAAGCAATGCTTTACGAACTTCTTTCAGCATAGGAATGATACGTTCGCCAGCTTTGGTTTTCGGTGTTGATATATAATATCTAAACTTGTTATCCTCTTCTGACTTGCAATAGACAAGATTGTGATTTATAGAAATGATGTTCTCTGTAAAATCACAGTCCTCCCAGCGCAAACCAATAATCTCACCGACACGACAACCCGTACCTAAGAATAATGTGAACATATTAAGCCATTTTCGATATTTGGTAGAGTTCCTGATAAAATCAACAAATGCTATCTGCTGCGGTTCAGTTAGTGCATGACGCTTTTCTTGTTCCCAAGCATTTTGTTTTTTCAGTTCTGCATATACTTGATAAGCCGGGTTTGACCTGATATAACCATCTCTGACAGCAAGTGTAAAGATTGGATGCAGAATTGTATTAACTGCATGGATCGTATTTGGCTTTAGGCCATCATCAAAATACATTGATAAATAGAATTTCTTAATGTCACTGTACTTGACCGATCCAATACTTCTAATTCCTAATTTATCACGCACATATTTATTGTACGTACTTGCATAAGTTGATCTGGTAGAAGGTTTCAACTCTTTCTTCATGCTCATATATTTTTCATAAAAATCATTTACTGTTTTCTTTGCAGCAATGAAAGATTGAATACCATCATCCGTATCACGTTCTAATTGTTTTTCAAGTTCTCTTAATGGCTCACAAGATTTTTTACGAGGTGGAACTTTATCAGTTTCAACAAGTCGCCAACTATAAATTGTTCGCCTAACACCTCCAGCGTCATTAAAGCGATACATATACATTCCATCGGAGCGTTGTGTTTCGCCGTTTCGCAAAATTCGTCCTTTATTGTCTTTTCGCTTTTCGGACATTTTACACTCCTTTCTAATTCCAAAATGCGAAAGACTTCCGATGATTAATTGTACCACATCGGAAGTCTTGAAGCAACTCCTAAATTACATTTAGCCTATCAATGTAGTTTTCAAATTTCTTACGTTTGATTTGAGATCGTGTTCCATTCCACAAAACAAAGTCTGCATCCTTGTTTTCTGAAATGATTTTTCGCAGTTTATTTTCACCGATTCTGAAATATGCTGCTGCTTCTTCTATTGATAAAGTGTATCTTTCCCAAAATGGAATTTTAATGCGAGAATCAGTTTCCATTTACACCTCCGTCAAGGTTGATATTCCTTCAAGAATTCAGACACTTTCATTCCGTTATCATCTGCCAGACTAATTGCAAAATAGCAGAAGTTATAGAATGTACTTACATGATGAACGTTAAGCAAATATTTGTAGAAGTCATTATATGACTTTGGCTCATAATCTTCTTCCTCTGCTGGTTCATATCCATACATCGTTTTGCCGTTTACAGTATAATCGTTATAGATATTACCATGATAGATACAGTGGCCTTGTCTCCACCAGCCCCATTCATCCTTCCATTGATCGTCAGGAATATCGCACAAAGTTTTAAAGTCATCTACTGATACTTCCCATACTTCTACATGAAATGGAAGATGGTTGGTCTTATATGTAAATTTAGCATTAATGTTTAATGCTGCAAAGGCGAACCTAATATTAGAACTACCGATAATTTCAACTGTGTCTGATACAGATACTATGCCAACAGGTTCATATGTGCCACACGATCCGTTCTTATTATCAATCAAGTTGCTGTAAACCCTCCTTTGTTATGCGCTCTAATTTCATGTTCAGATTGCAACCAAATCTTATCGCTAATATATCCTGTTTGAAGAATCTCTGCGGGAATCGGTTTTCTCATCCACCATTGATTATTTATTTGAACTTCTTTGTATTTCTTAAACATTCGTTTTAATTCAATATCCTTGAATTTATATGCGAAGCATACTACGAAAATCCAGAGTAAACAAATAATATCATCAACAATTCTTGGTTGGATTTCACCATAAATCAGGACTTCAAGCAACTGCCAACAAATATTAATAGCCACTACAACGCAAAAGAACCATATGTAGAATTTGTGATTCATTTTTATTGTTTTCACAGTCTATCTCCTTTTATTTCGATAATTTGCATATCGTCCTGCAAAGTCTTTTTTAAACTGCCTAATACGGCCTCTATACCAAAATGTTCTATACCAAGGAATTTCTGTTTCCTCATCATCTGAGAAATCATAACTATACTGTTGATCACTCCACATAAAATGAAGCCATTGGAAATTACCATTCTCTGTAATTCGTGGTTTGCAAAAATATATAGTTACTTTGGTTGGATTTTTAATTTTGGCTTTGATTGCTTCAAATAAACAATTTGACATATATGTTCCAGTTATATATGTAAAAGAATCTTTCGCCATCTTCATCCTCCTTGGTAACTATTATATCTTTCAATGTCGTGACATTCATTGCAGCGGTAGTAATATAACTCTCCGCTGTTTCTTAAATGCTCAATATCAAACAGTTCATAATGACCTGTTTGGCAGACATGGCATGAGCCATCACCAAAATAGTCATGTTCCCATGCCGTATGCAAAACTATCAAAGAAAGACCTAAGATGGGGATGATAATAAAAACTGTGATTGCGCCCCAAGGCAAATTCTTGATAAATTTCATAAAACCCTCAATTAATTATTTGATGTACTCCCCATGCCACCAGTTCGAGTAGCAACTACACTATCATCATCTGTGACACCATATGCCATGATAATTCCTTGCGCAAAAGCGTCACCCTTATTGACTACAAGTGTTTTATCTGTCTTACTGTCGTTCGTGACTTTGATAAAGATATGTCCTTCATTTGATTCATTGTTGTAGTAGTCCTGATCCACAACACCAACAGTATTATCAAGCTGCATTCGATATTTAAATCCAAAGCTACTGCGGGGGAAGAGCATAAGTACATTACCAAGACCAAGCTGACACTTCATACAAGTAGGAATCTTGATAGTTTGCCCCGGCTTTAACACAAAGCTGATTGGTGAAAAGAAATCATATCCAGCACTACCCTTTGTAGCACGTTTAGGAATTTGAAGCTGTTCATAACTCTGGTAATCAATAACACCATTCTTTGCAGTAAATTCTTCTGTGACTACCTTGTTATATTCTGCCTGAGAAACAGGCTCAAATTTATTCATCGTATTTCCCTCCATGTATGATATTTTTGATAAGCTGTCAGAAGATGTTTCATAAGCATAGCCCTTGTAAGTAGGCCAACACCTCCGGGAACAGGTGTAATAAGAATTTCTTTTGAATTCGGAACAATAGTTACATCACCACAAATACCCTGTTCAGTTCGATTAATACCAACGTCAATCACAACTGCTCCAGCTTTGAATTTGCTACTGTCAATAAAATCTTTCTGCCCAACAGCACTTACAAAAATGTCCGCATTGCAAACTAATTGATCTAAAAGTTCTTTTGGAGTATGAGAATGACAAAGAACAACTGTTGCATTTTCATTTGTCATCATATTTGCAAGCGGCTTACCTACAATGCCACTCCTACCAGTGATTACACATAATTTGCCATCAATATCAATATTGATTTCTTTAAGCATTTGTATAATCCCATCTGGAGTACAAGCATTAAATGGAGAATCAGCTAAAAATCCATCTACATCTTTTTCTTCTGCCATATAAGGCTTAATGTCATCAAATGTCACATTTAACGGTAATGGAAGTTGAACAATAACACCATCAACGCTCATGCTATATCGCAATTCATCAAGCAATCGAATTAGCTGTGTCAAAAGCTGGTCACGATTTTCTGCATCAATTTGTTTGTGAACACATTTGAATCCAAGTTCTTCAGCATCTTTAATTTTGCCTCTGATATATGTATTAGAAGCTGGATCGTCACCAGCGGAAATAACATATAGACACGCTTTTACGCCAGTAGCTTTAATTTCATCTTTCCATTTTTGAGCGATTGCTTTACAATCAATAAATTCCATATGGAGAATAATCCTTTCTTTTTAGCAGTTCTGGAACTTCTGATTTAAGTTCCTCTCTATCTATTGGTTTTCTTCGAGTGCATTCTTTCCCTGCGGGACAACCTCGCATATGTCCAGTAACATACATATAGTGACAAGCATAACAAGGGTATAAAGTCCTCCAATAGTGACAACCATCACACGGATGCTTTTTACTTGTTTTCATAACCTTCTCCAATTATTGATTATATTGTTATTTTGGATTAAACTGATCCGAAACTCCTTCCGGGACATTTAAGCCTTTCAAGAATATCGGCAACCAATACGTCATAACTCTTTACATCGCCATCATAATGTCTGCACGTAACACCATGTTTAGTGATAAAGGCCAGCAACTTCTTAGCCAGTTCGTCACTCTCCTGTTCGGTCTGAAACCTACCAGCAGCGTTATAAGGCTTGACACGATTGATAAATGCGTTAAAGGAATCATAAGAGTTAAATACCTTTGTAACCAGTTTATCAAACTCATCACCAAGAACAGGATCATTAGTATAGAAAGGCGATAGCAAAATCGGTGAATCGGTGATAACTACATCTACCTTGCCCTGAACACGGCTGATACGGAAATATTGCTTACCAAAGATATATGCTTGATTTTCAAAAACTGCTTTACTTTCTTCCCATACTTTATCTTTTGCGAACTCAGTAACCAGTTCTGCATTAATGCCAGCCAGCTTCAGTCTTGAAAAGATATATGCTGCACCTGTAGACTTTCCTGCTCCGGGCGCACCAAACAAATTCACAACAAGCATTTAATCATTCCTTCCATTTCATATCAAAATATTTTATTAGGCTGTCAATTTCTGATTCTGCTTTTAACATTGTTCTCCAACCAATTCCGCCTTCACGTATTTTTGCAAATTCATGAAAACTCTTTTTTGTAAAAAATGCTGGCTGGTTACACCAACGAGCAATGTTATTATAAAGACTTTCATACGGACTTTCTTTATATCGCATAAAGCGCATTATGTATGGCAACGCATGATATTTCATTAAAATTTCTATACGAGCCATCAAATCTAATATATCTTGTTTCCAAAAATCATAATCCCAATTATCGTTACGATCAAAGCCACAAAACACATAAAACTTCACTCGTTTATTTGTATACTGTCGTATCATTTGCAATTTGCATTCAATTAGTTCTGCATCGTCAATATTATCAAAGGCAAATATATAATCGCCATCATATTTGCTTTTAAATAACATCTGACATTTTTTATCCGTTAAAAGTCTTTCATCCAATCCTTGTTTAAATTGAAACGGTTTATTAGTTGATTGCAGTTCTTTAAGCAAATCTCTCCAGCATGATAATCCAAAAAAGTTATCGTCCAACAAACAAATTTTTGGTCTTGTTACATCGTGAAATTCTTCAAGTGGACTATGTGGAGTTACCTGCTTGTAATTGCGATTTACACAGAATTGGCACTGTCTAAAACACCCTCTTGTCATAAAACCTATTGAATAATCTGTATAATACTTCAATTCTATTGGTTTTACTCCATTTTGAATTTGTTGTGCTACCCATTCATCATATAAGTGATAATCAGGATAGATATGTTCAATTTCATCTGGAAGTTTAGGTGCAGTATCATAAAAGAAACCTGTTCCTCCGTATTGAACATTTTCAAGATTCAAAATAGTATCATCAATAGGTGTATCAGTAAAAACTTTTGAGATAAAAACCTTGTCAAATAATTCAAGATGGTCATAATCGGTTTTTAGAAAAACGTCTGCCCCCCCGATTTTATGATATGCAGAAAGTTTCATACAAACAAGGTTAGGAAACCTATGTTTCTTTCGTCCTATTAAATCTGCATCTATAATAGCAACTCTCAATAATCACTTCCTCCAAACAGTCCCTTTATCGGTTTCCTGCTGTGCGGCGTACTTGATTTCGATATTGATAATATTACCATTGTTGTCAGAATGAACTTTCAAATCAACCATATCCATCTTCTCAATAATTTCAGACAATGGCTTAGAATGTAAATCTTTAAGAGTCATTTCTATTCTCCTTCCATAGAATAATCTGATTATTTTGCATAGATTTTTTAGCATCAATAATACGCTGATTACTGGAACCCATAAACTGCAAAGTTATATCACGTTTATCAATTTCAAATTCACCATCAACAATCACATCACACAACCGAACAATTTTTTGAATTAATTTTTCGGTTTCTGTTTCTGGAATATTGAAAGCAAAATCTTCAAAACGATAACCTGTATATAACCAAACTTTTTTATGCGGGAATATGGTTTTGAATTTAAAGATTATCCTATAAGTAAGTTCAGAACTTGCTAAAGGATCACCACCTGAAAGGGTTAGTCTGCTGGCATACGGAATATCAAAATAGTATTGTAGCAACTGATCTAATACAGCATCCGTAAACTGTTCACCGCCATCCCTACTCCACGTTTGAGGATTTTGGCATTCAGGGCATTGGTGGGGACAGCCCTGTGTAAAGAAAACTGCCCCAAGACCAATACCATTTGCTACATCATCATATTCAATACCAGCATAACGCCAATTAAGATTCATCTGCTCCATGAGTAGTCTGTGGAGTATATTTGCTGTGCTTTTCACGATCAAGCACCTCACGTTGCTTGCCATCGTTAAAGTTACGATAATCTGTTGTCAGATAGCCAGTGACACGGCGAAGTTGCTGAATGTTTTTACTGCCACATTGAGGACAGCTATCATTGAACTCTCCTTGATAACCGCAGTCTAAACAACTATCAATAGGGAAGTTAAAGGCCAGATAAGGAATATCCAATTCCTTAAAAGCATAATCAATAATATCCTCGACTGCTTTTGTATTTTTTACAAATGTACTATCAAGTTCGACATATGTAATGCAACCACCAGTAGGATACTTACAGAACGGAGCCTCACACCGTAACTTATCTTGAATAGAAACCTTTTCCCAAACAGGAACATGATGTGAATTAGTAAGATATTCACGGGAGGTTACGTTTTCAATAATTCCATATTGGTTACGAAGTCCCATTAATGCTGTGCGGCAAAGTCCCTCCGCAGGAGTGGCATAACAAGAGAAATTCAAGTTATTGCGTTCAGATGCTTCGGCAGCATATTCATTAATGCGTTTAACGACAGACAGAGCAAAATCGTGAACATCCTGATCGTGAACATGATTTTTGCCAAAGAGTGCCTGACACATTTCTGCAACGCCAAGATAACCAATCGCCAATGTGTTATGTTTCAATGCGTTGAACACAGTTTCATTACATTCTCTTGCATCTTGGATAGTGTTATTCTGATACATAAACGGAGCGGCTTTCGGTGATTGACGAATCATAATTTCAAATCGCTCCAGCAACCCCTTTTCAGTCAGCTTCAAAGTTTCCTCAAAAGCCTTCCAGAATCCATCAAGATCAGGCTCGGTTCTTTTACCAAGACAAATACCAAATTCGATACCAAGTTTAGGAAGAATAATTGTGTTAGGCACATTGTTTCCTCTGCCCTGACGAATGTAACCAAGACCATGACGATCATACCCAATCAATGTACGACAACCCATAGTAGCAAAGTATGTATCAGGATTGTTTTCATCTTCATGTGCCTGTGACCAATCACAATTACACCAGTTCGGGTAAATACGCTTACTCATAGATTCAAGTGCAAGCTGCTTCATATCATAGTTTGGATCGCCAGCATTAGCATTAATTCCTTGCTTGTACTGGAAGATGCTGATGGGGAAAATACTTGTAAGATGATGCTGTCCAATACCGTCAATGCTGGCCTCCATGATCCACTTTGTAACAAGCCTACCTTCGGTAGAACAATCTCGCCCAAGATTAATGCTTGTAAAAGGAACCTGTGAACCCTGTCTGGATTCAAGAGTGTTCAGATTATGATAAAGTCCCTGTGCTGCCTGTTTACCTTCACGCTCCAGCATATCCATAGCGTAATTGTAAACATCTTTATTTTCATCATATAAACATCCAATATCATGAATGCCTAAATCTTCTGCATCACATAACTTAGCAAATGAAGTTGCTTCATCTTCGGACATATGATGTAAGTATTTTAATCCATCTACGTAATGTTTAAAGAAACTTTTTCTAACAAATGGCGCAAGGTCATAATCCAGATGAATACTACCAACACCGCCAAACTGAACTTGACTCTGACACTGGAAAGCTACAGCAACCAACTGACAAGCTGTGCTAAAACTTGTGGGCGGTCTTACATCACCATTCCGTGTACGGAATCCATATGTAAAGATTTCTTGAAAATTCAAGTTCAAACAGTTATGAACACCATAAATTGCCTTTTCAAGATCATGCTGATAAACTAACATCTGCTTATGTGCTTCTGCTACATCATGAGATAAGCCATCAAAATCCAATGCTATAGATTTACCAATCTCGGCAGAAGCCTCCTTCTCACGACCAGAAAATGAAAGTTCATCAACATTTGCATTAGAACGAACATTCACCTTGGAATCGGCACGTACCATTACTTTTTGAATAAGATTACTATTACGTTCACGAATTTTAGTACGACCATCACGATACAAGATGTATGCCTTTGCAATATCTTTTCGATAACTAAGCATAAGCTGGACTTCAACCATATCCTGAATCTGTTCTACTGTCAACTTATTGCTTTTATCATATTCCTCGATACGATCAGCAATATCATATGCAATTCTTTCTGTATCAATAGTGCTTTCACCATCGACCTCAATAATTGCCTTTAAAACTGCATTGCTAATCTTTACTTTGTCAAAATCAACTTCTCTGCCGTCACGCTTAATTACAACCATTAAATTCCTCCTTTAATTACAACAGAATATTACCAATCTCGTCCCATGTGTGAACACGAGTTAGGCCAGCGGTCTTATCATCAAACAAGCGATTATGTGGGCGATCAAATAAAATTCCCTTATAATGACCACCTTCAAAATTATGTACTCCATCATCAATCAGATAGTCACCATATACAAGCTGCTTTTTAGCGGCAATAATAAATTGTGACCATTGAAGAAATGGAAATAAATTAAGAATCCGTTCTATCTTTGTATCGCAAGTTTGATAATTTGTTGCAGTTACGATATACAACCTATGTCTGTTATTAACTTGTTCAAGGACATTATAACAACCATCAATCGGAATAATGTGTTTCCAAAATTCCTTATCATAAATAGGTGCATAAACTTGTTCTTTTGTTAATTCAGGAAAAAAGAGGCTTACATTCCAATCAACTACATCATCAACTTTGACTTTTGTGCCATATTTACAATTCAAATGATTAACCCATGTTTCGCATAAATTCTCAATAGTATCATCTGCATCGCAAAGCACAATTTTATTGTCAAGCATATTATCCTCCAATGGCCTTGATGATTTCAGGAATCTTCATTTCAAGTGCCTCCATAGTAGAATCATTGATAATGTAGCAATCGGCATGGTAATTATCCATTGCTGTTTCTGAAGGATGGTTTAACTGCTGCTTTGTCAAACCAGAATCACAATCAGGACGTGTGATCCGTACAAGGTAAGCGTCAAAGCGATCATCCTTAAAACACTCTATCTCATTTGGAAATCTGCAATCAGGAATCAAAACATAATCCCATTCGTTAGGAAAAAGCGTCAATACCTTTTTGATAAAGTCAGTCCAGAAATTAGGCTCCTGTGTTCTTACTACATCTGTGCCAACATACTGAAGAAGCGTCCTGCCTTTTTCATCTTTTTGTCCATCCCAATCAAAGAACTTCTCACAGATATATTTAACAAGATCACCAAAATGAGCGACCAATACTTTGTTGCCACTATCCTCCAGATAATTCTTTAAAATACCAGCTAATGTATCTTTGCCATGACGTGCTTTGCCAGAAATACAAACAACTTTCATGTCATACCCCCTTACATTTCATAGTTACAATCCCCATAAGAGATTGCTCAAAATTTAATCTTTCTTGATATGCCAATTCAGGACTATCAAATAGGCCAAGATTAATTTGCTTTCTGTCAACTTTTATATAGGCTTTAAACTTTCCTGTTCTACAATCAATCGAAACGCCCTTATAACCAGTAGATGAATTGCTTGGCGCATTGCGGTTTAGTGAGTTTATTTGATTATCCGCAATGCGCATATTTTCACGTCTACAATCAAGTTTGTTCCTATTAATGTGGTCAATTACTGTTTCTTTTGATGTTTCAGTTATATACTTGTGAAGTAAAACGTCTTTTCTTGTGATAGGATTCTTGCCTCTTGCGTATCCGTATTCTGTTTTTCGCCAGTATATTTGTTTTACTACATCTAAATCTGATCTTGAAATTAGTGCATAATCACAAACTGAATATGAATGTGGATAATACAATTCGATTTTACAATAATCACCACAATCAATAATTCGGTTAGTTCTTCTTGACACTCCCCAAATACTCCTGATAAATGTCATCAAAAACTACAGGAATCATCATCTTAAAAGCCATCAAAAGTTGAATTGCAATTTCTCTCATCTGCGGATGTGCTGCTGGAGAGGTACGCAAACGGAAAAAGTGCCGCCATTCACGAAGATTCATAGTGATGCAAATTTCTGTCTTAGTTGAATTGTTAAGAACAGAACGAGCAATTTGCGGAGATGCACCAAGTTCAATCATCCTGTTATAGTGCTTTTCAGCATCAATACACGCCTGTACCCATTCGTCATAAATTGCGGTAAACATTTCATCACTAAGCTGGCTAACTTTTGGATCGAGTTCCATGCCGCCCTTAATGTCGATATATGTAATTTCATTGCCAAACTTATTTTTTGAATAATTACAATAACGTGTGCTTTCTTGTGCATAGCTGGCAATACGATGACGTACTTCCTCATGCGAAACGCCACGATCATTTGTAAGACGAACCGTTATATTGTAATGCTCAATTACTGCTTCATGACCACTATCAATAATGCGCTTCACGAAACCAATGCAAGAATCATCTGTAATCTTATCTTCACTCTTATAACAAGTTCGTCCAACTTCCTCAATCGTTTTTAGGATTTCCTCACTATCAATAGGGGTGATGATTTCAAAACTGGGTGAAATAATCTTCATGTAAAGCCTCCCTTTATTATTGATTATATTGTTATTTCGATAAAACTAATTGTTTCTCTCTTGGAAAGAATCACGACAGAATTTGCAAAGATACATCTTACCGCCATTAGGCTTCTTAACCTTATAAAGTGTGTCGCCAGACGATCCGCATTCAGCGCAGCACATCTTTTTATCTCCCTTTGGCCTTTGCTCATTTTGCTTTTGCTTGCGATTCATTTTTTACTATCCTTTCTTTTTAGTTTGGAGTTTCATACGGTATACCTAAATAATCCATTACTTCACGATAACCAAGACCTCCTTCTTCTCTGCTTTTCATTATGAACTTATATGTGTTTGGCTCTATATTTGCCAAACGTTGAATCCTATTTGGCTCATGTTCAAGATGACAGCCAAACAGACACAACTTACACCCTGTATTATGTTCTCCAGTAAATTCAAATTGACCGTTTTCTAATTGTGTAATACTTCCGTATGGAGGTGCAATCGGAATATTAAAATCATGTAAATACCGAAGAACATCTTGACGTGTCCAAAATCCCATAGGCGTTGATTTACCATGTCCATCCTTAAAAGCATTGCAGCCAGTTCGTAAATAAGCATCTTTACGCATTTGACTATCCTCTGCAAGTGTTCCGTAGATCGGATTTGCTTGTACTTCTTTTTGTACTAATTTAATAGGCTGCTTTTTTAAAATGTCACAACAATGTTCACTAATAGGAAAGGGAGCATTGATTAGAAAACGCCACTTTTTAGGAATTGACCATGTTTTACACAAACGATTCTCTCTTGTATAACCAGATAGCCGTAATATAATCGTTGCAGGGAATTGTAGTGATCTTAAATAATTTGCTGTATCAAGTCCCTGATCCATATATGGCTCAATATCAGAATACTCAATATTATGTTCTGAAAAATATTCTCGAACATCACGAATCATACGAGCAATCTTTTTACTTGCTACTGGATAGCCTTCAGTCTTAACTACATCAAAGAATGTTGTCTTGCTACGTACAATGTGCAAATCAATTTTTATATCATATTTCTGCTCAATATATTCGCAAAAGAATTGTACGTGTTTTGGCATAGATGCAAACTCGTTACTCGTATTAGCATAAATAACAGTTAGTGGTTTGTTATCATGTTGATCACGATGTAATGACCAAAACTTTGCAAACATATCTAACAAAACTGAACTATCTGCCCCCCCGAAAATGAGAGGGATACGTTATATTCAGTCTTTTGGCAGAACTCAAGAAACTTTGCAGTAGTCACTTGTAGTTTTGTCTGAAAGGGACGAGATTGCATTTTAATCAAATCCCTATTCGTATAAATATAATCTCCCATTTAATTTCACCTTTCATGTTTACATTAAGAATCGAATGTGGTATAATTACTTTGCCAATTTTTATTAAGGAGTTGATAATATGGCTGAAACTTCTGAGAAGAGAAAACTTGTTCGGCGTTCTGCTGAAGAACGTGTTGCAGAAATCGACACTAAAATTACTGCACACAAAGAAGCAATCAAAAAGCTGGAGGAAAAGAAACACGCCATTCTTAATCCCAAACCCCGTACATCTAAGGCAGCGGGGATGAAAGTTTTGATTGCGAAAGCAAAAGAAGCTGGATTGACCGATGAGCAAATTGCTGAAAAACTTGGTCTTAAACTTGACGAGTAATTTGGCCTTGAGGCAGGACGTGTTAAACACACGTCCTGTTTCTTATTTCAGCTTTGTATGTAAACTTGCCATCTGCTCTCTACGCAATTCCTCCCATTGTTCGTCCCAATAATCCTCAATATCAAAAAAGCACTCTTTGCAGCAAATGATATAATTTGATTTATCATCTTCATAAGACGTGCTTTGTCTACGGCGTTTCGTGCTGTATTGAAACCATCGACCACAACAAGGGCAGTATCCGAATAACCATTCAAAAAATGTTCTCATACCAACATCCTCACAAAATCATCTTCTGATAGAATTGTTACATTACATTGCTGCGCTTTTGCCAGCTTTGAACCAGCCTTTTCGCCAGCAATCAAATAGTCAGTCTTTTTAGACACCGATCCAGAAACTTTTGCACCAAGTTCTTCAAGTTTTGCAGTAATGCTATCCCTTGTGAAATGTTGCAATGTACCAGTGACTACAACTGTCTTGTTCATAAAAGTATTTTCTTGGACATTCGTTTTCTCTGGCTTTTGAATCTGGATGAAGTTTAAAAGATCAACATATTCTCTGGTATTAGTTGTGTCTTTAAACCATTGCTTAATGCTATCAGATGTTACTTGACCAAAATCATCAAGCAGCGTCCAGTCAAAGTCTTGGGTAAGCAGATATTCAAAGCGTTCAACACTACCATCACAATACTGAGAAATAGCTTTTGCCGCTGTCTTGCCAATAGTCGGAATGCCAAGAGCAACAATGAATTTGTCAAAAGGCACAGACTTTGAATTTTCAATCGCTTTCCATAGTTTGTTATACGACTGAATACCAAAACCATCCATCTTTACAATTTCGTTTTTGTGCTGATCCAAACGATAAATGTCTGAAAAAGTGTTGAGCCAACCCATATCAATAAATCGTCCCAACGTAGCCTCAGACAACCCATCAATGTTCATAGCTGGTTTGCTTACAAAATGCTCAAAAGTGCTAAGTTTCTTTCCTTCACAATGCGGATTAACGCAGTAGACGGTATCAGTATTATTTACGTGTTCGACTTTAACAGGTTCACCGCAGCAAGGACAAATTGTTGGATAGTCAACGCCCATTTTCACTGGCCTATTCTGTGCAGAAAGATTCTTGAGAATTTGAGGAATAATCATATTTGCTTTATATACTTCAATCTCATCTCCAATATTCAGATCAAAGTCTTTAAGATAGCTTAAATTATGTACACTTGCTCTGGTAATTACCGTTCCCTCAAGTTCAACAGGATCAAAAATTGCTACAGGTGTAAGCTGGCCTGTTCTGCCAAGTGACCATTCAATTTCTCGCAGAACAGTCTTTTCGGTTTCATCCTCAAACTTAAAAGCAATGCCATCGTTATTATGATGAGATGTGCCGCCTTTTTGCTTAGAATATTCGATGCTATCATACTTGACTACAAGCCCATCAATAGGAATCCCAGCATCTATTGCTCTTTGCCGCAATGTTTCAATATCTGAATCAAGCTGCTCATTATCAGGAGTGTACTTATAGATAATCATATTTGGACAATTAAAACCAATATCTACACAATACATTAATTTTTCATAACGATAACTTGTGCATTCATCATCTAAACCTTCAAGAATATCCCAAGGCATAAAATAAACATTTCTATTTGCGCAAATCTTATTATCAAGCTGCCGCACCGATCCTGATACAAGATTACGAGCATTTGCATATGGCTTTTCACCAGCAGGAAGATTATCATTGATAAACTGAAAGTCATCCTTATGGATGATTGCTTCACCAACTACACGCAAGAAACCTTTGTATGGGATAGACAACGGAATGTTCTTAAATGTTTTTGCATTATGAGTAATATCTTCGCCAATATATCCATCTCCACGTGTAGATGCCTGAACCAGTTGGCCGTCATTGTAAATCAACTCGACTGTAAGGCCATCATACTTGAACATCATGATACAAGAATTTTGTTTGATGAACTTAATGAGATCATTGGTGTCTTTTGTCTTATCAAGCGAAAGCAGCGGAATATCGTGTTTAACTTTTGTAAGTTTGCTTTTTACTTCATACCCTACTGTTCTTGTTGGCGAATTGCTTAATACAATTCCTGATTCTTGCTCCATCTTTTTCAGTTTATCAAACAGAGCATCATATTCTGCATCTGTAACAAGAGGATCAGAATGATTATAATAAGCATCACGATATTTGTTTAATCTGTTTGTCAATTCTTTTTGATTCAAATTATCCATATATTATTGCCTTTCTTGTTATTTGCGGCTTTACTGGACAGACGCATTACATCTGTCCACGCCTTATTATAATTGACTATCTTGTTATTGTCAATACCTATCTCAATTTTTGTTTCAAAAAATATGAAAAGACACCATAGAGGAAATAGCCTGAATACTGCGGATCGGGCATGAACATCATCTGGAGGCCATAGCGATGATTAAAGGTGTGTAGACTGGCAAGATAAGCCTTTGCGGAAAACTTTGTATCATAATTCCCTGTAATAATGTCTTGATAGTTGGCATTTTCTACTAATAGATATTTGATACCGGGATATGTAGCCATTTCTTCCTCGAACCTTGCTCGTTGCTGCGAGAAGTTGCCACTCAGTTCCTCCAGCGATCCTTTACGTTCCACCATGATTTCCTTATCGAAAAACAAGTCACGGTCTATGTTGAGATCAGGATTTGCAGGAACATAAAAGCTATAGTCGCCATTAGATAATGCCTTTGTCTTATGTGGAATATGCTTTTTATCAAGCCAGTCAAGAATATGCTGATTCTTTTGCTCTCTGGTGTCAGTAAGAATCACAATAGATTTTACAAGCTGTTCAATTTCCTTGTCGGTATATTTATATAGTTCTAAAATGTGAAATCACCTCTTAACTGTTATTCTATGAATCGACTTTAATAATGCAGATATGTATTTTCCTTCATTTTGTAATGGGCATAATGGCATTCGATTTGGTCTGGTTTTGCCAGAGATAAGAGAAGATGATCTTAACTTACACCGTTGTACATCGTCATAAGCAAACGGACACACACTACATTTTGTTGGCATTTTATCAAGCCGTAAGATAGCACCCATAATCACCTCATACAATCGACAGGCCAAAATAAATTAAAGTGTTTGCTTTACTGTAAGGAATTCTTTTTTTACAACAATACCATGCAATCCATTTTGCGTTTTTCTTTGAATAACCTTGTTTTATCAGATTGCGAATAAATTTTTTGCGGCTCATTCTAAGATAGATAAATGTTCCAGTAATTGAATGGTTTTTACAAGCAGAAAATAAATATGTATCATCTTTATTAGGCTCAAATGTGATTTCAGGCATTTCAGCCATGCACAGAGCCTTTCCATCTAAGTAAAGAATGCCGCTATTTTTACCCACTAAAACTATACCTTCCTTTTCCATAAATTAATTTCACGGCAACATCTACGCATGAATTGTTTCAATCGTTGAATATCACCATTTCTATCTTCTCCATATTTATATATTACCGAATCTTTGCGTCTGATATATAGACATTTGTAGTACAATGATAAAGAACCATTATATCGACCAATATTATGCAAATTAGATTCTGCATAAATTATAAAGTCCAATATTGTATCAGAGGCATAATAACAGTCGATTTCTTTAATCTTAAATCTTACCATTTACTTATTCCTATTCAAAGCAAGATTAGCTAAAGTGATCTTTTTGATTTCTTCCCATCTGTTTTTAAATGAATCCTTAAATTCTACTGGAGGCGTATTGTGAAGAATCTGAATCACTCCCAACATATACAATGGAGTCATTTGTTCTGTAAAATCAGATTCAGGAATATCAGGAAAACTCAAATTTTGACATAGGATATTAAAATTCTCATCCATTCTTATCTTCAAATTGGTAAGGCCATTGTTGAATGTGATAGTATGGCTCTCATTCATAAAAAGATACTGAAGCAAAGTAGATATTTCACCAAGCATAAAGAGTTCATCTTTAGTTCTCATTTGTGCTATCCCTCGCTGCCCTCATTCTATTTGCCATTTCTGCACGTTGTTCATCAGATAATTGTCTTGGGAATCCAACCTTGAGCCATTTCTTCGGCAAACTATATTCAGCCCAATCCTCGCCTCTACGAACTACTGTAATATCTGGATAATCTGGCAACCTCTTATCTAATTTTCGTATAAGTGATCTATCATATGTAAAGATAGAAGCGGTCTTTTCTTCATTATTATAGTTAATGATTGTTTCCTGTTCGTATTTAGTAAGATTAGCCAATAATCTCACCGCCCATCAATTTCAATGAGTGTTTGACTGTTTGCATCATAGCAATAAGGCAGTCCATTAGAAGAATAGTATGCAGACATAAATCCATATCCTCCATAACCACTTTTCTCACGATAAACAATATAAACAATTTTTGTATTTGCATCATAATAAAGGTTGTCTCTGTTAGGAATCTCTGTCAGGCCAGCATTACTTCTAAAGTTCATTTCTTCCTGTGTACAAGCGCAAAGACTAATGCACAGAATGGCAGCAATCAGAAAGACAAAAAATTTTTTCATATTCAACTCTCCTTACTTTTTAAATAACTTCCCACATAAGGGACAATATTTAATTTCAACAATATCTTGTGTTGAGAACTTATCATAAGAATCCAATACCCTTGCCCTTAACATTCCCTGTCTGTTAAGGGCAATTTCAATACCGCTGTATTCAGATGTTTGATTTACAACAGAAAAATCATTTGAAGTAGCTTCACAATATGGACAAGTCATAAAATCCTCCAATCAGAAATTGTCATGTGCTACACAAAAATCCCAATCGTTATCATCAAAATGACACACTGGCTGTATTGCGTTGGCAACATTTTGAAATAATTTCTGTAAGGATTCATCAGATGCTTTCTCATCTGGAATTTCAACTTCAAACCAGAACTTATATCTCATTTTATACACCTTTCATCAATATCCATAAGGAACCCAAGTATCGTCATGTTTTTCTTCTCCTTCACGAACAAACGACCATTTTTTCAGTATACTTTCCTTATCCTGCTGGCTCTGCTGCCAGTCACCATTAGAATCCTTAGACCAGCGGCCTTCCTCAGAACATTCAATAGTCTTGATAATATCACCGACATTGATAGGTGCTTCATCATACTTCTTACGCCGAACCTTAACAACCTCAGTGCTGCCATCACAAAGACGATACAGTGTTAATTTAGGATTCTTGTATTTGCATTCATATTCCTGTACAAACGCATACTCTGGCGACATATCTGGCATACAAGTCTTTACATAACCGATATTGTCAAGTTCGTATTTCAAGCGCATACTAAATGGAATTTCAATATCTTCTAAGTCATACCAAATTTCATGTAATGCAGAATCAAAATCAAACTTTCTATATTGTTTTTCGGTTTCTTCTGAATACTTTTTGATGTATTCAATAAATTCAGTTGGAGGATTAGATTTGCTAAACTGAGAACGATCATAAAGTTTGTCGAGAATTTCAATAAACCTCTTAATTTTGCCAATGGAACCGAAGTCATCAAAGTATCCAATTTCAACCAGCGTATTAATTTTGCCGCTATTTAGATTCTTTTTCTTTTTAAGGTCTTTCCATAATTCATAGAAATTATCGTATTTCTTTTTGCCAAGAGCATACAGATCATTGGCACATCCCTGACTAAGCCCTTTAATAGACAACAAGGAAGGATAGATTGTATGATTCTCTGGATCGGCAACGAACTTTCTATTATCTAATCCAAACTTGTACTCTCCCTCTTGGATGCCAAAAGCACGATTCATTTCTTGCTTGAGTTCTGCCACCTTATCTTTCTTACCCTTATCAGAATAGGTCTGAAGTAAGACTTCATAAAACTCATAGGGATAGTGTGCTTTCAGATATGCGTTATACAGGCTATCCAGTGCCATACAATAAGCATGAGCAGAGTTAAAGCCATATCCGCAAGAGTCAGAAATGATCTGCCATACCCTTGCAGCGTCCTCTTCGGCTTTCTCCTTTGGCGTACCTTCCTCCATGATACGATCTCTAAATCCATTGATAAACCGTTCCTTTAGCGGACGAACCTTTTCAGGATGCTTTTTGGCAATGGCCTTAATAATGCCGTAGCATTCGTCAATGGGGAACCCAGCATAATTCAATGTATTCATAGTCTGTTCCTGATACAGAATAAAACTTTGCGGAAGTTCTTCTGTCTGAAGAATCTTATCAAATGCTGGAATGTCATAGGAAAAATCTTCACGATTTTCAAGTTTTGAATACATTGACTTAAATGCAGGACGAATAGCAGCAATAAAAGCTGACAACTCTGATACATTCTTAGGACGATATTTCATGGACTTTCTGGTTGTAGATGCTTTCTCAACCTGATTTACGCCCATCGTATATCCATTGGCATAAATGTCCCACACAAGCGGATCGCTCTTAACCAGTTCCATCAATTCATTTACAGTATGAGGCTTAATTCCAATACGCTTATAAATCATGTCGATCAGCAGCACAACATCGACTTTCAGAATATCATTCTTCAAGAACTTATAATTCTCTGCGATTGCACCATCAATAACAGCGGTCATATATTCTTTCTTTGTTGTTTCGCTCTTACATTTAATCAAACCGATTTCTTCACGAATGCTGCCACTGTATAGCAGATAAGCACATGGAGCCTTCTTCTTATCCATGATAATACCTTGATACTTTTTACTTGCATCAATATAAGAATGATATTGCTCATCTACATAATCATAGATATTAATATCGTCTTTTTCATCATCGTCAGCATATTTAAGTGCTTCATCATATTTTTCAATCTGTGCAGAAATCGTATTGGCAAGATCAAAGTCCATATTCTGCGCACGTGCATAGAGTTTAAATGCACTCTTTTTCTTACACGTACCAAAAGCAATCATAGGATAGGCGTGATCCTTACCAAGAATCTGCTCCTGTGCTTCTGCTGCAATATCTGGTGTTCCCCAATTCAGGTCAATATCAGGAAGGCTCTTTGTTTCAAGAATACGGCTCTTACTAATGAAACGTTCTGGATATAGCTTAATAGGACTCTGAAAGCGATCCACTTTAGAAAACCCAAGGAGAGTATTCGTAAAGTAACCAACTGAACTACCACGCCCGGAATTGGTCAGAACGCCGTCCATCTCGATTGCACGTTTCACCATATAATAGTCAATCAAGAAATAGTCAGACATATTGGTGTCTTTGATAACCTGAACCTCTGTTTTAATTCCTTCAAAGTATTCATCATACTGTTCAGAAGGAACACCTTCCATATATTCCTTGAAAAGTTTGGTAATCAATTTGCTATATTCTTTATTGCGTTCTTCTTGTGTTAGCTTTGGTAAAAGTTTACCATCAATTTCATGCTTGCCATCATATAATGTAGGCAATTTAATATCTTTTGAAAAAATTGGATTAGACTCACCGTTAGGTAGCACAGCATAATCATCAAATTCAAGCAACAAATCCGTATTATCCATTGCTCTCCGAATCTGATCTTTTGTAAATACTCCCTGTGCCAAGAATCGCTTCATCGTGGTATCGTCATCAGGATAATCCATATACCATCCCTGTTCATCGTCATAATGAACATTCTTGGCGGCAAGAATGTAATCACGCTCTTTAGACTGCTCTGGATAGATATAATGGCTATCCATACCGACAATCATTTCAATTTCATACTTTTCAGATAAGGCCAGAATACGCTTGTTCAAGTTAATCTGCGGCTCTGTATTATGATACTGAATTTCAAGAAACAAATTGCTTTTAAAATGATTATGTAATTGAACAAGTAAATCTTCAATATCCTCATAATGCCAGAATGCAATACAGGCCGTTGTAATCATCACGTCATCCGCTGGCAGACTAAGCAACAATTCCATATCAACACGTGGACGGAAATAATAGCCATCTTCATTTGCAGTTGAAAGGATGGAGTTAATTGCTCTCCGTCCATTTTCATTTTTTGCAAGCAGAATGATATGACCATTAGTACGATCCTTTTCGTGCCGATCTTTAACCCAATATGCTTCTGCGCCAAAGATAAATTTCAAATCATATTTCTTTGCAAGTTCATATGTTTCAAAATAATATCCCTGCCAACCGTGTTCAACACTGGATATTACTTTATGACCTAACTCAACTGCTCGTTTTGCATAATCCTCGTTCACGGCAGCAGAATCAGCAACATAAATATTGCTATATGATGTATGTCTGTGATAATTCTGCATTTACTCACCTCCAGCTTGTAATAGACGAATGATCTCTTTGTACAATTCTGCGGTATCAATTACTTCTGAATAATGTATTTCATAATGCTTTTTCATTCTTTCTACCTCTTCTATGTACTCAGTTAAACAGCTAATAATAAAATCTTTTCTCTTATCTTTCGGTACACTTTTCGGATTCCAATTCTTCCATTTGTTCATTTAATTTTCTCCTTTTATCGCACAAATCGCATCTTGCTAAATACTTAGGACACTTTTGATTATCTAAACTACACGTAGGCCAATCTAAGTCCAGCATAAAATCTCCGGGCATTAATATCTCACCGCCTCGTGCTTTGCTAATGTAATACCAAACACTTTATATCGAATGTAGAATCCGTCATTTTGGATAGTGGCTGCACGTTGCAACCACTCCCAATTAGACATAAGACACTTTTTATATAACCACATAACTATCTCTCATTTCTTTATATACTTTAGTAAATCTTCTTCATTTTTAATTTCTTCATTTAGCCCATTATTTGCCCAAATATAAACAGGCTTATTTAGCTGAATTGCTTGACGAATTCGATTGGTTGTAGATTTGCCAATATGTTCAGGTGTAACTACAACACAAAAATCACAAACCAATAATTTTTCATAACACATATTATCTAACAAATCTGGATATTGCTTATAAACTTCAAAATCATAAATTGCTGGAACAAAACAAATATATCCAGCTTTTGTTAATTCAATTTCTGCTTTGCGAAATTGCTGCTCATGTTCTCTTGTAATACCAAGCAAATGTGCTACTTTATATTTGCCAATCATTTCATTCACTCCTAAAACAAATCTGCATCTTCATCCTTATCCAGCTTTCGCAACGCCCATTGGTCATTGAATCGTTTGACATGAACACAAGTATTACGGAAATTACACAAGTTGTTACAGAAGAACGTATCTTCCACCTCATTACCATTTCCATTAATTCGAGTAAATTCACGTGGAGGCCACTGGCTTTCATCGTTCTGATCCAGCGACTCAAACATATCTGCCATTCGATTCAAATAGTCAATGGTTTCCTTGCGCAATTCATCTGTAATCGGATAAGAACGAACATATGGCTTGACTTCATATCGTTCTTGAACCTCTGGCGGTAGCACATCAAAAGAGTTTTCTTTCAGTGCATTCTTAATCATGATTTCAATATCAAGTTCATCATAACCAAGTTCTTCAAGGTCACGTTCAATGTGATCTTTAAGGTCACTAATCAATTTACCACGATTCAATACTTTGACAATTTCGGTCTTATTCTTAGAATTAGATCGCTTTTTGCCCATAAATTTGACTTGGCAATATTTCAGCATAATCCAAGAAACATCACGTACTGTAAATCCTTCGGCCTCCTTTGCCAAAGCATAGAATACAAGCTGCCGCCCATGATGAATCAGTTCTGCCGCCTTGAAGTCTGTAGATGTTTTCCAATCATAGATTGAAATAGTTCCATCACTGTTCTCACGGATCAAATCAATATACCCCTGTACATACCGATCCTCAGACAGTGGATAAATAACAAGTTGCTCTGTCTTAAATGTTCCTTTGGGCGGCTGGAATGTTTTACAGAAATGTTTCATATCTGCAACCCAATTATTGCGGATGGTGTCATTGCCCTTGAAGTCTTTTGGAAATTCAACACCAAGCATATCCAAATCCAACAGTTCCTCATTCAATGTAGTTGGCAGTTCATCAACTGTCGCTTTACCATTGATGATTTCCTCCAGCTTGTCATGAATCTTTGTTCCTAAAATTCCATAAATACCATTTGTTCCTTTGTTGTGAAGAATATATGTGTTATATGCTTCAAAAAGGCATTCCTCGATTGTATTACATTTTGAAATACTGTATACATTCTTACCAGCACTGAATAATTCTTGAAGTCGTGGGTCTTTATCACGTTTTGCCATTCACATTCTCCTTTATTGACTATGTTGTTATATATGTAACATGATTTTTGATAAGTTCTAAAAATGCACCCTTTCCTAAATCAGATGGACTTGCTTTGCTGCCTTTTGGTAATATTAAGTTATCACGATCAAATACATATCCAACCTTATTACGAAACATGACATTGTCCAAAATAAGTTTTTCAGCTTGTGTACGTATCTGATCTTCCTCAAGCCCCTCATCATAGGCCAGTATGATTTTTGAAGTCATTAGTGCCTTTAGATGTTTTGCCTGAATTTCGCTTACATCACAACCACACGTAGCAAGTCCTACATAGCTACCCATAGAATGAAGCTGCTGAACAAATTTTTCTGATTCACCAACAACGACTATATTCTTTTGCTGGATAGTTTCGTAGTTATGATGGTATCCATAAAGGGTAAGGCTGCGGGAGCATGGAATGATTGGCAACCATCTTTCGTCCTTTGGGCATCTGCTATCATTCAGTCGCCCCATGATCCCACACAGCCTACCATCCAAAGTGTATTCAGGAACAGTAATTCTCAAAGTTTCTATATCGAATCCTACATTGAAAAATTGCTGTGTTTGAAAATTAATCCCATCCTTAAAGAACATTAAATTATATTTGCCAATATAATCATTAAGAATGGAATCATCGTATGTGGTCATTGAATACTCTGGCTCTCGGATTTCACGCATCAACCCTTTATAAAACCCGCCAAATGGATACCTTATTTTTTGACTGAATTGACTTTTTTCAAGCCCAAGAGTTTCAGCAATATACTTCAACGCTTTTGGAAATGACAGATGTTTTGTTTTCATAACGAGAGAATACAAATTGCCATGAGCATTAATAGAAAACCCATCAAATTTTAATGTATCAAGTTTCAAACGCATTGCAGTTGGATTATGCCCATCCTCACGACTAAAACGCAGTTCATTCTTTTGATTTCTGTAAGTGATCTGCGTATAGTCCATAGATTCAAGGAGGACGATACAGGCATCTAAATTGTTAGATAAGTAATTGGATAGCGATAGTGCATTTACTATAATATCGCCCTCCTTTCATCCTCACCTCAGTTATCCTTCAAGCCATTTGTTATCTAAGTAATAGAAACCATATGTAGCATCGACAGTTAAAACAATCCAAAATATCCAGAAGATGACCAGTTGAATTTTTGTTTCAAGATGCTCGATTGTTTTCTCTATTGTCATATCATTGTAGAACGAAGTTTGTGAAATCATATTGTCACTCAAATTTGCAAACAACGTACCTGTATATGAAATATCAGAACCATAATATTTATCTCTTAAATTTGATGAAATTTTAATAGTAGTAATATAGTTCTCTGGAAAATAATCAATCGTTCCATATGGAAATTCTACTCCAAGATATGAAATTGTTGTTGCGTTACGATATTCCCTACCAATAGCATCCCATGTCCAATATACTTCTGTTCTGGTATGTGTATGACCATTGGAATCCTTTGTTGTTACTGTGCGAGTATGCCGTGTATAACGCTCAGTAACTTTAGTCATAGAACCATACAAGCCATCAACTTCAGGATAGGAAACAGGATCAACCGCAGCTAAATCACCATGCACAAAAGCATTACCAACATTTGTGCGCATACCATATCTAAATAATTCTGGATCATCATTAATCTGAAGCGCAGTATTATATTTCTGGTATTGCTCCATCAAATCATCGTTAATTTTGTCAGAAAGAACAATACCAACAATGAACATGACACAAATTAACGCAATACTAAAAATAACTTCCCGCTTTGTGATTTTCATATTATCTACCTTTAGTCAAAAAGATTAGTCGTGGCATCAGAAGAAACATTATAATCAAGATATGTATAATCCATAAGCTGATACCCAAGCATACCTAAAATCTGCTTATTAGGGAACTTCCGAACATACTGGTTATAATTCTTTACCCAAGTATTGAAATTGCTACGATAATTTGCAATTAAATTCTCTGTGGTAGCGAGTTCATTCATCAATTCCTTGTAATTCTCACTACTTTTCAAATCAGGATATGCCTCTGCAACGGCCTGAATCATCATCTGAATCTCTTGAACACTTTCATCCGAAGAACTACCACGCTGTCCAATTACATCCATAAGAGTTTGATACTCATGTTCATCGTATGCTTTGACACAATCAACCAGATTGGGAATCAAATCAGCCCTACGCTTCTCCTGAACCTTGATCTCGGACTGTGCCGTATTAATCTGTTCCTCAAGTGAAATCGCCTTGTTCTGGACACCCTGAAAAGAAAATACAAACAGCAGAATTGTAGCAACTACTACAACAATTCCAATCAAAACAGGCTTAAAATTTTTCATAACACATTTCCTTTCTTAATCACAAATCTAATAGTTTCAGCACTGATACATAAACTGTAGAATCGTAAAAATGCCTTGTATGTTCATTTTCGTATCTATTACACAGTTTTACTTGACCGATTTTTTGTTTAATCTTTTTGTTTCCTTTTAAAAATGAAAAAGATCGTTCATATTGCAAGCTATGTTGAATTTTAACATTTGCTCCATCATCGGTTAATCCATCTGCAAGACACCACATAAACCCATAACCAGATTTATGTTCAACTGGTTCCGAAGAATGATGTTTTTGATATTTCTTGTATTCACAATTCCCAAGAAAAACAAAACAGCTACCATTTATATCTTCATAAATGCCACCAACTTCCATTTTACTTAACGGAATAGTTTTAATCTTGGCCTTTTCAAGTTTATCATTTTCGGATTGCTGTATATTTGCTAAAATCTTTTCTTTAATTGCAAGTTCAGCTTCGGTAGGATTTTCAACAAGAAAAATATCGCTCACACTACGTCTGGATCGCTCTGATACCACAGATTTACCAAGCCAAATGCCAACATCCATTCCCATTACATTTCTACCAGTTCCTTTTGCAACTACAATATCATAATCTTTGATTTCACGACCTAAAATATCTCGAATTGTTCATCACCTCGATTACTTATGTTCATTAAACACTGAACAATATCCAATTTCTTTCCACCTATTAAAGCGACCATTGAATTCATAAAGAACCTGAATCTTATCATCGTCATTTCTTGTCTTATCAAGGAATGCCACAATATACTTCTTTTCTTTATCGAGCGGAATAAGTTTGCGGACATTTGTATACTTGCCACTATCATCTTTTTTCAGTTGATATGGCTTAACATCAAACTTTTCACCCGGAAATTCATCATCCCACAATGGCCTTGCGTATACCATTTCAGAGAAAACTTCCTTAATCTGCTTTGCATTGGAAAGACAACTGGCATCCAAATACCTTTTGTTCAAAGTGTGGAGAGCAAGCTGGTATGTACAGATCAAAGAAATATTTTCACGGCTTGTAATTTGAAACAGCTTACGACTATGAATCAAAAGTTGTTGCCACATTGCATCGTCAATTTCATCCTCTGATTTCATTGTGTCAAACATAACGACCTGATAACCAAGTTTAGCCAGTTTCTTAATGATACGCTTTACCTTATTCATATCATTATCAAACAACTTGACAAACTGGATATTAGAATACTTCTTCTTAGAAATGTCTTTGGCCTTACGAAGCATTTCCCACTGTTCATCAGTGAACTTGCCCATTTTCAGCTTTTTTCGTGTTAAGCCCCAATATTCAAGTTCTGTTGTTAGAATATGAACAAGCAATAGCTGCTTGAAATCCTTCGACCGCTGCTCATTACTAATCACAGCACATTTCACACCATCATTTGTCATTGGCAGAATCATATTCTCAAATACAAACGATGTTTTACCAACGCCGCTATGACCAGCAAACATATACATATCGCCAAGAGGGGTTCCAAGCGTTAAATAATTCAGAATAGGACAATGCGCACCATAGCTGATACCTTGTGCTGATCCATCATTACAATCTGCAAGAAACTTCTCATCAATCTCCAGAGTTTCAATATCAATATCGTGTGTGTTTTTTATACTTACACTGTTTAAAATGTAATCAAAATAATCATACACTTCTTGATTTGTCATTTTGGAAAAGCGATCCATATTATTAAGCACTGGAAATCCCTTGTCATATAAAGTCATAAGAGTATTCATCTTAGCAACCTTATCATAATAGGCATCTACATTTTCAGGATTAACCAGTCCGCATAATTCACTTACTGTCGCATAACCACCAAGTTCTTCAAAATGCTTTTTGACAGTTGGCTTGCCCTCCAAAAAAGTATAAATAGTAACATTGTCAAAAGACTTAAACCCTTGATTAAACATTTGGCGACCAAGCGAAAAGTAAAACACTCCATCTTCTGTTTTCAATGTATGATCGTCATTCTCATTAACACGTTGGAAATCATCATACAAATCTGGCTGTTTCCATAAGCAGAAAACGAATGTGGCTTCTGCACTATCTCGCCCTTTAATCAGTTCTTCAGGATAATTTTTTAAATCTATATAGATCGCCCTCCTTAAAACTCATCATCGTTGAGAAAGCTGCTAATATCCTTTCCACGGCATTTCGTACCAATGTTGGATAAATCACCACATTCGATTTCAGTTGCTTTTGTAATCTGCTCTTGTTTCTCTTTACGCCGTAATTCTGCATCCACGTCAGCAATAGCATTTTTAACAATCGCAAACATATATGCAATTTTGCCATATTCAGCGGAGAACTGTTTATGCTCTAATTGATATTCAATATCAGAAGCGCATCGTTTGAAAGTTTCTAAAATTACATCATCATCATAAAATGACAATTCATTTAACTTTTTAGGGAGTGAGGTAGGAAACGGTTGCCCATTTCCGTACCCCAAAAACTCCCGACAAACAAAATCAATCAGTTCTTTACGCTTGGCCTTTTTCATTTGGTTAGCATCATAAATTTCTTGACTTTTATAATACTTACCATTGATTTTCACAAATGTATCAGTTGTACCTTTTTTGCCAGTGATAGCACATTTGCATGGCCTCGCCATAATCAACCTCCATTACTCTGTCGGATTCAAAACTTCAACGATGCTCTCCAGAATAGCAGTAGGAATATCATCAGAATTCTTAAAGTTTGGAATACCATTCTCAGCCATAATTGCCTTAACCTTTTTCTTGGTTGCAGCATCGGCCTCAGAGAACTTATTCTGGATCACGCCCATAAGTTCTGCATTACGATCCTCGTCAATCTTATTCTTGGCATCCTGCTCCAGCTTTTCAGCAACCTCGGCCTCCTTTGCCTTACGAGCGGCCTCCAGTTCCTTCTTAGACTGCTCAACAGTCTTACCGCCCTTACTATGCTCTGCAAGAATAGCATCTGTCAGTGCCTTAATAAAGGCATCAGAATCAAGCGGAATCTCATCAACAATATCAGCAAAGCGAGATTTGGAATCAACGCTATAATTATCATCACGGAAGGAAATGCGGCGACTCTCACTCAGAACCTTGCCCTTAACTTCCTCCTGCTTAGTCACAACGTTCTTCTTTCCTGTTTTCTGCTTTACAATCTCACGATCAATGTAAGCAACACCAAGGAAATGCAGCTTTGTCTTGAGCGCATTGAAATATCGCTGGCTCATATTAGTTGTCAAGATGGAATAGGACTCACCAGTAATAGGATCATCAACGTCCTTCTTTTTAGTATGACCAATAGCAATAAAAGAAACGCCAACACTTTTCAGTTCCCACAGTTTATCAAGAACAATCTGAATTGCCTTATCCTCGCCAGCCATAAAACCACCAAACGCAGCTTTGATAGAAGTAATCTTAGGCTTATCAGGATTTGCTCGATTGTGCATACGGATAACTTCAGGCTCGGTAATCTCAAGCAACTGGTCAAAAGTGTCCAGAACAATAACACGCAAATCCTTATAATCAGTCAGCTTATTTTCAATTACATCATCACAAAATTCCTTGAAAGTAGCCCAATCAGGAATCTTTGCAGACACAATACCATTAATAGCATCATGACCATCTTCCTTGCCAATATCAAGGGCAATATAGCCATCATCGCCAGCCAGCTTTTCACAAACTTCCTTAATAACAGTAGACTTACCAATACCACTTTCACCGATCAATCCAATGTTATATGCCAGCGGATCAATACAAATCTCACGCTTCTGTCCAAACTTTCTTGCCATTACACATCACTCCTATCATTTTTTCGATTAAACTCATAACCATTCATCATAGATTCTTCGTAAAAATCAATGTTATCCTGACTTTCTAAAGACATTTCTGCCATTTCGCCCATAAATCTACCTCCAATTAGAATAAGTCATCATCGTCTACTCCACCATCGTCAGACTTTTTATCTTTCTCATCGAAAGGCGGTTCATCATCACTATCGTTGTCCTTCTTGCTCTTAGAATTGTTCTTTGCCTCATCCATAGATTCATCCTGCGGCGGCTGATAAATCTTCTCTTCAAACTCATCAGCGGTTTCATCGGCTTTAAGCAAACCATCCGCAAAATCACCCTCCAGCTTCGGATCAAACAAACGGAACTCATCAATGCGATCACCATAAATATTACCCTTGGGCTTGAAGTCATCCAGCGTCTTAATGCCAAGTTCAATCTGTTCCTTCTGAGCATCAGTCAACATAGACTCATCAAAGTCAGCCTCTTCAGCACCACGAAGCAAAACCATCTCCCACGGAATATGAACCATATCCTTGCCATTTACCTTGATATACTTCATCTTGTAATCAAGCAGCTTCTTGTGTCGTTCGTTCTCCATGTCATACTTCGCACCAGAAAACACGACCTGAATAGGAACAAACTTGCGCCCCTCATCCTTGTTAATGTACTGCTCAATATAACAATCCAAAGTAATCTTCTTGTTCTCGGTAAAATCAGAATCATCAAAACTGTCCTTGTTATAAAACAGATCAGCAGTAATCATCAAACGACTCTTACGCTCTTCAGGCGCAGCAAAAACATTCTGAATGCGGAACTTGCTGAAATACATCTTCTTCTTAGCATACCAGTCACGTGTGAACTGGCCTGTAACAACGACACGACCATCATAATTGGGAAGATGCTCCTGCAAATGCTGAATCATATCGTAAATAGTAATGAACTCCTGCCGTCCACCATGATCCTCACCAAGATCAACAATGTACTTACGATAATTAGCAACCTGAGAAATAATGTCCTCATCAAAACGATCATCCCAAGCTACATCCAGCTTTTCATTATCTGTATTCATTGTCTTAATAACGTCCTGCTTGCTATCAAAAGCCTCAACGAAGGCCATATTCGCATCGCTTTCCTTAATGCCGAATGTCATAGAAAGCATTTTCTTACTCTTGCCAGTCTTATCATCTTTCTTTGAAATTTCCTTACAGAAAGGTCGCTTTGTATCTGCCTTCTGTTTCGGAATAACAGGTGTACCAACAAAATTAAATCTTGCCTGATAACTCATTTACATCTCTCCTTTAATAACTTATTGCGTCAAAATTGACTTCTAAAAACTTTCGTGATGCAAGATAATCACACATATGTACAAACTTTTGAATCTTATTTGTAGGTTTAGGAAGTTCGATTTTAGAATTTCGTGCCGTATTCCATTGCCCCATGTGTGCAGAAATCGCATCGCATACAATTTTTTCCTGTTCATCGGTTAGCTTGGAATACTCAAAATTACATTCTTTCACAAAAGATGCAGCACGTATAGGATGGTCAAAAACTGTATGACTTCCCATACCACTACCTTGCTTTTTGCCATCATGCAGAATAAGGCTTACAAGAATCAAATCCTGCTCAATCTCTGTAAACTGATTCTGGAACATTTCAAGGTTAAACAACTCATGAGCAATAGCTACAGCGGCCTTTGTATGCCGCACAAGCCCACCATCACCAAGTGCATAAGATGGATGATATTTGCCGCTGGATGATGCAGGAACCGTAAAGAAATATTCAGGAAGGTTGTTTACACAATATTCTGCAAACTGTCTTACATCTTTTGAATGAATCCAGCTAATTTCTTTCTCAAAATAATCTTTCATTAATCCTCCAGAAAACTCTTGAATTTGCCAATGATTTTAGCATTATGGTTAAATTGCTGTCCCATAGAACCATCAATACGAGCCAGTTCAGAACGATAAGTTTCAATCTCTTGACGTGTCTCAGAAATCTTCCCATTGATAGTTTCAAGACGATCAATCGTATCAGTAATTAAAGATACTGCCCCCCCGATTCAGCGACCAGCGCATTCAACTGAGCCTCTTTTACCGCCAAAATATTACGATTAAACATTATCTTCATTCTCCTTTTTAGTAGTATTGTCTTTTGTCTCTGTGGTGTTCTTGTTGTTCTGTGTTGCCTGATTGTAATTCTCAATGTTCTTATGACACATCTGGCGCAAAAGATTTAACTGCTTCTGCGGATTCATATTTTTGGTATTGTTCAACTGCGAAAGCACTGTAACACACATAGTACGCATACCAGAAGAAACACCAAGAACATAAGATTTACGCATCAATGCCTGAATTGCCTTTTCTGTCTCTGTCATTTGATCCTGCGGCTTTTCAGCGGGAATAGGATCAACACCGCTCTCCAATTCTAAAACCTTTGCCATACATTACCTTCTTTCTTTGTTATTGACTATATCGTTATAAGCCCTTTAAAAATATGCTTTATAACCTCTTTCGTCCAGCCGTTACCGCAAAGTGTTCTACGTACATTATCAGAATAGCCTTCAGTAAATCCATCTGGTAGTGTCTGTAGTCTTTCATATTCAACAGGTGAAAGTTTACGGATACGGCCTCGATCCCAAACTTTCTTTTCTTGATGACCGCCACTAACACAAGTTAATGTAGCACATTTGAAATCAGGGTTATAAACCCGTTTCATTATGTCTAACCAATTATCTTGTATTGTTGCTATCACACGCTTCTCTTTGCCATTAAATGTATAAGATTTGTTATAGTAATCCTTTTCTGGCGCATCGTCAATCATAATGTCACGCAGCACAATAGAATTAGATTTAGGTAAGGGAGCAATAGGAATATTCGTCCAGTATAGACGTTTTCGCTCCTGTGCAGAAAATAAAGCAGAGTCGATAAGCATAGGGTCTGCCCCCCCCAATGTTGCCGTAATAGTATCCTGATCTGCTTTATTCTTTGGAACAACATTTTCAAGCATATACCATTGAGGGTTAATTTCCTGAACCGCTCTGGCATACTCAAAGAAAATGCCAGATTTACCTTTTAGGCCAGAACATACGTCTTTATTCTCTTGCCGTAACTTTGATAAACTCTGGCAGCACGTTCCAGCAATTACTAAATCAAAATCTTTAAATTGTGAAAAATCTGCTCCGATTACATCTCCATGATGTTGAACTTCTGGAAAATGTCTTTTACTTAATTCGATTGCTGGAGCAAAGATTTCATATGTATGGTATTCATCAACTGGTATCCCTAATTCCTTTAAAGCAAGTAGACCAGTTTCTAACCCGCCACAAATTGATAATACTTTCAGCCCCATTCCTTACCACTCCTGATTCTCCTGATATTCATATGGAGTGCGTACAAGGGCATATACTCGATTATCACCACGGAAAATGATTTCTTTCAAATCAATGTCATCCATCTTATAACAAGAATCGCCTTCAAGCTGATAAATTGTAACACCAGAATTAACAGCAACCGCAATTTCATTAAATACACCATGCCCAATCATTCCAGACACCGTTGAAAAGACAAGTGCATCACAATCCTTAATCATTCCATAAGCTGTGTCCAAAATCATTGACTCTGATAAATTCTGCGGCAAATTAGTACGAGGATTAATAATCTCAGCACCTTCAAAACGCTGCTTAATACAATTAAGTTCATAATTCTCAATAGGTGTATCATACTTCCAAATATGGTGTGCATAATAAACTTTCATCACATCACTCCTTAAAACAATTTGCATCCTTGATCTTTAAAACTTTGCACCAGTCGATCCCATTGTTCCTGAGTCCAACCAAACTCTTTCATTAAACACTTTTTACATTTGAATTTTTGAATATCTCTACCAAACAATTTCATATTCATTGCAAGTGTATTTTTATCTTTTAGCTTGAGTGGTTGGCCTTTAGTATTTAAACATCCATTTTCGCAATACTTATTAAAATATTTTTCAGCAACATTAATATCCAATCCTGCATACTGAGCATATTCTTGAATGACTTCAGCGGTTGGCTCTGGTCTATAAACTCCACCAGCCCATGCTTTAATGACATACTCATCAATGGTACAATTCATAATCAACCACTTATTCTTTTCAATGAAGTCTTTCTTTAAAATATCTCTCCATCGGCTATAAAGATAAGGATACCAATATTTATCAAGAACCCAAGTGTACTTTGTGTAATAAGGACAAGCAATTCCGCAACCAACTCTGGTATATCCATATTTGTATTTCGGATTTATTTCAATCTTTTCAGAAAGAATGTATAACCAAATGTCTAACTCAGTCCATTTACGAATAGGTAAAACTCCAATCCAGTCTCGTTCACCCCATAAAGGATTTTTCGTAATATCTTGATAATTTGACCTCTGATTACTTTCTTCATTCCGAATACCAAACAGGAATAACAATCTTTCTTCTGCTGGAAAATAATCTACTGTTGGTTTCTCTTTAAAATATGTGCAACAGAATCTCGCAAATCGAGTTGGAATAATGCCACTATTATGAACATATTGATAAAATCCACCATATTGCGGATCAGGATAAATGTGTTTGAACCCATTTTCCTTTGCCATAAGATTACTTTCAGCTACATCAAGTGTCGTAACATTAAAATATGTTTCACAAACAATTCCAGCTTTGTTTGCCAAGTAAGTTACTACCATGCTATCTTTACCAGTAGAATTTGTATTAATAATACGTCTGTCTGTATCAATACAATATTTATATAGCAAAGAAAGACTTTGACTTTCAATTTCTTTTAAATGTTCCTGATTGCGACTAATGGTTTCTTTCCATGATTCAAACTCGGTATCCCTTTTATTTGTCCTATGTTTTTTCAGAGATAAATTCAAATCATCATCAACGGTAATTCTGAACAAACAAACTATTTGCCCCCCCGCTTAAAGGCTTTAATAATGTTATTGTCCAGCCAGAATTTGCCCTCTTGATACCAACTTGTGTCGCAACCATGACTATCTAAGAATTTGATGAACTCAGAATAAACAGGTTGCATTAAAATCCTCTTTTCTAAAATAATTCAGTTTCCCAAATTTCTTGATCTACACGCTGACAAGCTATTTGATAATACTTTTCATCAAGTTCATAACCGATAAACTTCCTGCCTGTATGTAAAGCTGCTAAAGCTGTAGAACCACCACCGATAAAGCCATCAAATACAATGTCGTTAGGTTTACTATTATTTCGGATAAACAATTCGAGCAAATCTGTTGGCTTTTCAGTTGGATGTACCAGCCTTGCAGACGAAACCTTTGCACAATCAATTACATCAGCAATTCGTTTTTCTTGAAATAATGCTCTGCCCTTATGCCCAAATAGCACCATTTCATATTTCGGAGCATATGATCCACGCAAATCACCGCTGCCATGATTGTTTTTATTCCAAATGAGAATGTTTTTCAAATTGAAATATTTCTCAAACTCTGTTTTGAAAAATTCGATATGATGCCAACTACAGAACATATAAATAGCAGAATCATCTTTTAGAATTCGATGATATTCACTTAAAGCACTCTGAATAATCTGTTCTGCATTATTGTCATTTTGAATCCTATCGAATTTTTCTTTAACAACACGCCGATTACTTTTATAATTGATAAGATATGGAGGATCAGTTACAATCAAGTCAACTGACTTTTCAGGCATATGAGACATACCAGTAACACAATCGGCATTGAATATTACATTTTCTCTCAGACAACCGTTTTCAAATGGCTCTGCTTGCCCCCCCCCAAGTTTTAGAAATTGTGTTCATTCTGCCTCCTGTCAAAACACTGGAACCAGTTCAGGGGAAGGAGAACAACAGGCCAACATACACATCATCGCTGCAACACAAATAATTAGAATCGCCATACTCTTTACATTGATTTTTGCTGTCATAACATCGCCCTTTCGTTATTGAATTAGTTGTTATTTTGTAATATGTATAGTTGTTCCGTAATATTGATCCTCGAAGCATTATCCAGTGTTCGCTTTACTGGCTGCGCCCATATGGATCGCCAATTAACAGGAGCAACTTGTTCAGATACCAACACAATATTTTCATGTGAACATTCTTCAGCCCATTGCCAAAACTCATTATGGTCAAAGCTATCCTGATACCCTGTCGTGTTCTTATATGGAATATCACAATAAATTACACCATGTTTGAACTGTGACATATCAATTTGTTTGTAGTCAAATTCATCAAATGTCACTTCGCTTAAATTAGGAATCTGTGACATAAGATTTCGTTTTGCTTCATCATAATAGTTTCGCATTGTCCCAATCTTTGTTTTAACAATACCAGCCCTGCCGCCGAAGAATTTGCCGTTATATGATGCAAGGAACCCTACTGCACCAATATACCAATCTGGATATTTGCTATCACCAGTTTGATAAGATTTTCGTACCGCATTATATTCTTCTTTTGTAATTTCATCAGGTAAACTATTAATCAAATCCATATTCTTGAACAGTTCGATAAGGTAATGGTTTATATCATATCCTATCTTCTTGCCACAAGAAATTTTATCAATTACATTTGCCCCCCCAACAAAAGGTTCTAAATAGAAACTGGCATCTGTTTGATCTATGTAAGTTTGAATAATTGGAACAATATGTTTGGCTATACGTGACTTGCTGCCAACATATTTAATACTTACCACACTCCTTATCTTAATTTAATCCAAAAACCTAAGTCTGACAAAGACTTAATTTCTTCGTCATAATCTTGTTCTGTAAAAACAATTACCTCACTCGGAAATGGTGCTGCATCTTTATCCCCAAACTTCAATCGTCCTTTTACAAAACAAATATACTTAGCATTCGGAAAAATATATGTATGCTGTGATTTAGTATCTGTTCTGACAGGAATGAGCATCACAGTTGTAATATGATGCTCTTTACTTTCCTTCCAGCATTTTTCAATCCAATCCTCTTGACCCGGATTATCCTTTGTTCTACGTGCATACGGAGGATTGCAAAAAACTGTTTGCCCCCCCAAGTATGTGCAAGGCCATCATCGGCGGCAGTATAATACTTTTCACATTTATGGTTGGTATTATCTGCACACGGATCAAGGGTAAACTGAAAGATTGAATTAAGACGATTAAAAAACCATTGAGGTGTAGACCAGTTATTATTTCCTGTGCTTAACAACACTGTATTTATAGCCAATCACTCCTTTATTGAATTAGTTGTTATTACTTACAATTAAATCGCTCCAGAAACATATCACGCAATTCAATAATATGAGTTGGATGATTTTCTTGCTTTGCAAGTTCCTGACAGAAACCATAAAACTGATTTTGCAACGGCGTAAGCAAGGAACCCATACGCCTATAATGTCCGCTTCTAAATACAGACTGCGCCACACTTCGCATATGTTTCCATAGCTTATAATAGTCCAGCTTAATCTTTACCATGAAACCGACACTATCTTCAATTACAAAACCCTCAATAATACGTCCATTAAACTGATAGTCTTCTGCCATAACTTCGTTATACCAGTTACGAAAATCATGCCAGTTCTGAATCTGGATAGCTTTTGTTTTTACTTCAAACCCATATTCATTGCCAATTTCTACAATCTGAGAATACGGAAGTTTCTCAAAATTAAGCTGATTCTTTACTACATCCAACAAGAACAACTGCGAAGTATCGTATTTAATAATGTGAGGATCATTGACCATATCAACACATTCAAATACAAGAGTTACATTCTTACGCATCAAATAATCCTTCAAGGCATCAGGATTCTTCACTTTAGCAAAGAACATATCACGCAGCCAACCAGCGAAATCACCTTCAGGCGTAGATTTACTCGCAATAAAGAAATCATCTGTTTCAGGATTGTAAGATACCATGCCAAGGAACCCGTTCTCTTTCACATAGGCCGTAACAGGGAACTTAAACCTATACTGGAGCATATTGAATCTGGTTTCTGCTCTTTCATTGATATTAAAGAACTTAGGATAAGAACGTGCAACAACTGTCCCATTTGCTGTATTAATAAACAGCCCACGTGCTTTAGTAGTTTGTTCATCCCACTTCTTATCATAAAAAGCATCACGAGTGAAATTGAAGGATGAAATGTTGCCAAATTGCTTTTCAAAAATATATCGCTTATTTTGACGCAGCTTATCAACGACCTCCATCACACTCTTTTCTGTCGTTGTATATTCAACTGGAGTAGTATCTTTCTGTTCACGATAAACGGTATTCTGAATCATAATAGGGTGGAATCCATCAGCATCAAGAATAACCGCCCTCAAACAACCGCCCCGCTCCACACTACCTTCCAAATTGAAGCACCGATCAGACATTTGAATTGGAGAATCCTCGGTATTACGATGACCAAAAATTTGATATGTATTATTAGGCATCATCTGATCGAAAGTAGCAGCTACTTCAAGATAATCACTATATCGACCAACACCACGAATCATCTGTTCAGAAGCAATCTTAGTCAGATTATCAGGAATAAAACTCAAACCAGCATGAGTAACCAAAACAGTCTTTTCACAAAATTTATAATACACACACTGATTAAGTTTACGATACAGCATTCGAGCAACCTTAGAATCCAACCCCCCAGCTTCAAGCTGTCGCCGTGTCACATTCTCAAATTCTTTAGACTGTGACGTTCCTCCATGCGCCCAATACCAAAGCCAGCGTTCATGATTGCCCTCCAAAAGAATTACATTCGGTTTATCCATGATGTTGTAAAGGAATTTAATGACTTCTACATTTTCAATTCCACGATCAATATAATCACCACAGAAAATATACAATTCATCATCAGGCATACCGTTCTTCAAATACTCTTGCAGAACAGTATTACAGCCATGAATATCACCAATATGATGAATCCGTTTGTAACGATTTGTAAAATCAATAGGCGAATACCAAATAGTATCCAGTTCATCGGGCTTGAGTACAGTTACACCAGTAGGAATGCTTTGTGTCTCAAATCTGGCGTACATCTTATCAATAGCTTCTTCTGGAACCTGTTTGTAAGGTGGTCTAAGTTTGTTACGCCGCTTACATTCCTCAATGGGAACACCAGTCATATCAACGCAATACATTCGATACCGATATGTCTTTGCCATATCCTTGTATCTATTAATATCCGCTGTCTTAGAATTAGTTGCATCAACTACAACAAACTCTCCACGCTGCATTCTGGCCTCAAGCATCTGGAACAAAAGATTCCATACCAGCTTTTCATTTGTCTGACTAATACCTACCGTTCCATTAGTCTGCATGATGGGTGACTGACACATCAAACGGATGTTGTCTGCGGAAAGTGCATACTGCTCCAGATCATGTTCTTTAATATAGGTAGATTTGCCTACTCCAGCAGCACCACGCAGTAAAAGAAGAACTCGCATTTACATCTTCCTTTCGTTTAACTTGGTTGGAATGTTTATCACTCATTATCTGTCCCGGCTTTCGCCTTAGACGAGATAATGGTGATAAACCGATAAACTTAGGTACAGAAGTCCGGGGCGACCCCAAAGGAAATGCCAGAGTTGCTGTAGGACGCCGACCCGCCAGTGTCGACACCGCAAAAAATGTACGTGTAGCCAGCAAGGACAGAGCGCAGCCATTGCCAGTCTCGCTCATTGTCACCGTTCAACTTGAACCAAGGAAAATCTTCCTGCATGAACAGCGCATACCAATGGCCTTCGCCCTCATTGGAATAGAATGTACGTCCCCACAATTCTTTTTCAGACTTGAGCCACACACGATCCTTGGACTTGATAATCTCGCCATTCTTATTGGCGGTCAACTTCCAAACAGGCTTGATAATGGCTTGAAGATCATCAGGCAGGTTCTCAAAGAAGTCGCCATTCAAAAACTCACGTCCATCACATTCATCCCAACAAGAAGGTTCACTATTACGCTTCATATAAATCTCATCCTTATAAAGCGCAACCATATCCCAACTGATCGGGGCCTTACCACTATCATCAGCAAGATCGTCATGGTCAAAGTCCATAATCTGATACTCGGCAACAAATCCATTCTTCATATGAACCTTCTTAGTAGCACCAAGCGCAAAGAACGTTCTGGCCTTACCAGCACGACCAATCTCATCAATCTTGCTCCAAGAAAGACTATCAAGATTTGTCAGAGGGAAATTCAGGGGAAACAAAAAATCAGAATTGTTGTCGCCATCAAACTTAATTGCTACAGTATTGCTATCTGCTTCAACAATGTGCAAATTAGGAAAGCGATCCAAAACATTCTGATCAATACGAAGTTCCATTTTATATTCTCCTTTATTCTTTGTTATCGGACACTCTATACAAAACTATTTATAATAAGTTCTGTACAGAATGCCCGATTATTTATCAGACATTCTATATATCAACTCGCTACGCAACAGCCTTGTGGTTAGCTGCTGGACAAGCATAACAATTCCAAAACCATAAACCAAGGGTTTTATAAAACTTTGTTCTTTGTTACCTAATCTTTCAGCTTTGAAGATTCATGAACTTTGAACATATGAAGTTTGAACCTTCAACTTTCAGCCTTGAACTTTACAGTCATCATTTAATAATTTCTAATTCACTATTAGAAACTTGAATAATATCATTCCTTTTTTGATATGTATTTCAGTTTTTGAGACTGTAATTTTATAGGCGGCAATGTTTTTATTAATTTACACCTCAGAACATTACCAAAACTCAGGCGTGTTATGGTTTGCAGTTTTCGTTACGCAGCGAGTAGATAACTGCTTAGTATTCGACAGTAATGATTGTTACCGCATTACTTACCGACAGAGCCGCATCCACTTCGGGCAGGAACGTGTTAATCATGTCATCCAATTCCTCAATCTTTTTCTCAATGCCAAGTGGATCAAGCAGCGTCATGGTATTAGACTTGATATAAGTATCAACAGCATTAGAAAACTCTGCGCTGTCAGTCTTAACATCTTTACCACCCATAAGGCCAGTTACAAACTGTTCTGCCTTCTGCTGGAGGGAGGCATTGTGCTTCTCCAAATCTGCCTTCTGCTTTGCGAACTGCTGCCGCAGAACATCACGAAGCTGCACATAATAGTCCATGCCATGATTCTTCTTTTCAATGGCCTCCACCACCGTATACTCTGCATCACCAATCTTTACAGTCGTATTAGCATTAGACACAACAACTGCATTCTTAATAGCATTACGGCGGCGAATCAAATCAGATGCCTTCTGATACGATTCAGTAGCCTTGGTCTTGTACTGCTCTGCTGTCTTGCCCTTAACCGTATCTTGATTATTCTTCTTAGTGATAACGAAATCGCCACTCAAAATCGCATCACCAATACGACTATCCAGAATCTTCAGTTCTGCAAGGGCCTTATGTACAGTCATAGTTTCAGTAGTCATGTTGCATTTCTCCTTTTAAACTTTGAATTTTGATATTCGCAAAGGCTGGACTCGAACCAACATAGCCCCAGCACATCACCAGAGCGTTCTTCCTATTGAACTACTTTGCGATATTATTGACTTTATTGTTATTTATGTAAGTTTTAAGAGGATGATCCCCTTAAAACTGAAACTCAAAGGTCTAAACAACGTTTGAATTCTTGATATTCATTATACTTTCTTGCATATGTTACTTCTCGCTGAATATCTTTCTTTTGATTACAGACAAAGAATTTTTCAAGCATATCCATATCATCTTTTATTGTGCCATGTTCTTTCTCATATTGACTTATGCGATAATATAGGCCAGACAAATAGATTCTGTTCCATTGAAATACTCTTTTATATTCTTTAGCCAGTCTATTTGCAGAACTTGAAACATTCCTTAACTGTGCAGCCGTAAAATGTGCGCTTTTATAACTGCGGAATAAATATTGACTTTGAACATAAGGAACAGTGCGACCACCAAATTTTGCCGTATCACAAGAATTGGCATTTTTATAATCTACTAAAAACTGAAAGATTTTATCCCGCCAGCCAAATTCGTTAGGTATAGATACATTTTCCTTTGTTACTGGATGAATGATCGTCATGCTATCTTCACGCAAATCAGATTTAAGCATATCAGGCAAATCATTCAAATCTATTCCCAGCCAAACTAAAATAGCCGCTGATCTGAAAGTATCAAATTCAGAACCTCTATCTTCAAAAACCATTTCCATGATGCTCCATAGTTCTTGTAAATCACGGAAATAATAAATATCATAGAGGTAATTGTGATTAATGTCTGAAAACTGCAAATCCGAAATATCTTTTAAAAGCTGCACCGATCCATAACCTTGTTCATACATCCATTTTGCAAAATCATTGATCTTACTTTTGTGTGTGATAAAACTATTTGTTGATGTATGATTAAGCTGGGAATACATTTCAATTAAATCCTTTTTAGTTAGATCAGGAAATTCAATCGAAGGTTTCAGGCCAAAGAATTTTATCAATAAATTCTCAAGATTGACTTTGCTGGCAGCGGTCATTTTCAAAGTAGACTCACTAAGGTATCTCTCCATAACATCATGGTCAATCATGTTATCACCTCAATTACTATGATAGCAGATTATATTTTGTTTGTCAAGAGATTTTTTGCATTTCTTGTTATTATGCGGTATTTAATCCGAGGCTTACCAACATGGCCCGGTCAATACGATCCATTGTCTCGCCTGAAATGCTACCAACATATTTTTGTAGCCGAAACTTGTCTATTGTTCTCAACTGCTCTAATAACACTGTAGAATCCATTGCAATGTTTCCTTCGCCAGAATGAATGCTGATATGCGTAGGCAATTTCTTTTTAGATTTAGAGGTCAAAACGGCAATGATAATAGTTGGACTATAACAATTACCAACATCGTTCTGAACAACAAGAACAGGACGAATGCCACCTTGTTCACTACCGACAGCAGGATTTAGGTCAGCATAATAAATGTCGCCTCTTTTGATCGTTCGCATATCAGCACCCCCCTTTGAAATATATTGATTATCTGGTTATTATATTATCATGCTCGACTGAAAATGTCAAGCACAATATTCAGAATTTCGATAAATTTTGGGGGCTGCTAATTTAGCGTACTTTAGCAAGGCTTGTGATCTCTGATAAAATTCATCAGATATATTTTCAATATCCCGGTCACTAAAAATTTGAATGCTGGTTACAGAGCATTGGCCTTCTAAATCAAACATACCAGCATAAATCTTGTTACACCCATCATTCAACCTTATCTGAAAACACACCGTCCTGCTCATCTGCATGGAATTGGAATATCCATCTAAGTATACGTTAATGATATGTTGAATTTGACGTTGCTCCGCTGGATGTAATTCACCAAGCAAAGCAGGATCAATAACAAGTACAAGCATATCCAGTTCTTTGATGTACTTATTATATCTTTCACCAATAAAGGAAGTATCCATCAAATCGGATATATCACTCCATTGTTTCCGTTTTCTACGAACAATTTCTTGCGGCTTGATATGTAATGCAGAAATATGATATGTTGTTGAAGCTGTCTTACAAACAAACGCATTTTCATTAATGGCCTGAATATCAATAACATATCCATTGGAATAAACAGAGGTGGCAAATAGCCGCTTAAACTCTAAATAGCCAGATTTATCACTGACAATTTTAGTGGCGTTAAATTCATTGCCATTGTCTGCGGAAACATGAAACAGATCATACTTACTTAACAACGACAGCAGAGAAAGCATCTTCATGTTATCTACAGGCTCAATTTTGATATGCAATTCAACCACTCTCCTATTCTGTATTGACAAATTAGATTATTTACCGTATAATGGGCAATATAAGAGATAACTTTCTCAACCCCACGGTCACTACTATACCAGATAGTTTTCTCAATGTCAAGCATAAAATGAGATAATATTCTAAGTGGAGGGGAATTTTTATGGAAAGCGGCCTGTATGATCGTATCCAGAAACTATGTGAAGAAAGAAAGATCAGCATTGCCAGACTGGAAAGCGATTGTGGATTTTCAAACTCCACAATCAAAAAATGGAAAGCTACCAGTACGCCCGGTGTCGATAAAATCAAGGCTATTGCTCAATATTTCGGTGTTACAGTCGATTACTTACTTGGTATGACCGAAATAACAGCATCCGCAGATGAAATCTGTGGTGATCCTGATATTATATCAATACAACGTGCAAAATCTAAAATGATTAAAGGCGATCCGCAGCGCATGATGCAGATGTTACGCATTGGATTTGATTATGCTTTTAAAGATGAAAACAACGAATAGTCCGTTTTATTGGACACATATTATGCTACCATGACTGTGAGGTGATAGACTCTTGATTAGATATGCTTATATTTGTAACCAAGTTCTTCAACTTTACCGCAGCTTACCCACAATCAATTTCCCGATTGATCCTCGATATTTCTTTAATCAAATGAATAACTGCCGTATCATGCCATATACAACATTTGCTAAAGTCAATTCGTGTTCTATCAATGAAGTAATGGAACTATGTGAAAGTGAGAGCGGCTGCACTCATTATGATATAACTAATGATAGATACCTTGTCTTGTTCAATGGTTCTACTTCCAATAATAATGTTGTAGGGCGCATTCGCTGGACGCTGGCACACGAACTTGGACACGTAAAACTAAACCACCTTCCATATCTTGCAGAACCACGGATCGCAGAAAACAATTTTAACAACCTTTCTGATCCTGAACTGGAGGCCGAAGCTGATTACTTTGCTGCTCTCCTGCTTTGTCCTATGCCCTTGTATGACCAATTACACATTCAGTCGGCCTCCGATATTCAGAAAGTCTTTGGCCTATCTTGGGAGGCTTCTGACGTGCGCTGGAGGGAATATCTTAAATGGAAACGCAGTCATAGAAAAACTGCTTGGGAAAATGATATGCGAAAATTGCTAAAATAAATAAACAAAAGTTAAAGTAATAACATATGTTTTACTATAGCTAATTCACATCTGGCTTCAAAATCATCTCCGAAACAATCTTGACTATTTGATATTTTTGTCCGAGTAATTTGATTATCTTCTTGTTTAACGTATCGTTCCCAAACAATCATATCTTCTGCCAAAAATCCATTTATACCCCAATTTGCTTTGGCTTTATTATAATATTTATCTGTACCATATTTTGAAATATAGTGAGATTCAAATGCTTCTGCTTCTGACCGTGTTGCTAATTTTACATATTCAATCATCCAATCTTTTCCAATATACCATTTATCTTTTGCGTGTTCTTTAATTCGTTGCTCTAAAGTTCTATTATTATTATGAACAATACCAATATATTTAACAATCATATCTTTTTTGTCAATATATCTATATATGTATGGCATTTTATTTACCTCGAACCTCTAATTGGAACAGAAAAAATAATGTCCAGCAATTCACCAACATCAATTTTATAGTCAACATCTTGTATTCTTTCTGCTATATCTTCTATAGATATTAAATGATGTTTAACTTTATTCTTTTTCGCTTTTTCTAATCCTGCCTTAGTTAAAGCAGAATGATTAATTCCTTTACTTGTTCCAAAATGAAGTTTTGAATGACATTCATAGCATAAAGGAACTAAATTAGATTTAGAATTTGTTCCTCCTAACGATTTTGGTATTACATGATGAAATTCTACATCTTTTTCATTGCCACAATTAATGCACCTCATATATTGTGTTAATACACTCCTTTTTTTAAATGGCGACAGCGGTGGGATTTGAACCCACGGACGGTTTAGCCGCCTCCAGTTTTCAAGACTGGTGCATTAATCCACTCTGCCACGCTGTCATATCCCTCCCTCACCACGTATGTAGTGAGGGAGATTTTATATTTACAGTTATCAGATAAACAAGATGAAACACAAAGCCCAAAGACAATTTGCATTCTCAGTTAGCTTTGTGGCATAACCAGTTACACCACAAATTGCAATACTTACAACCGCTTTAGCAATCATCACTTCCACATTAACCCTCCAAACAGTTCTCAAGGACAGCGATAGCCTTCTCCATCTTAGCAATTCGACCACGTAAAGATTTAATCGTACTTTTTATTTCCTCTTGATCCGTTGTTATGTAATAACCTCTTTGATCTGAACAAATTGGGCTACCATTGCTACGGGCAGCATTAATCATGCGTCTGATTGTGGTTCGAGGAACATTAAAAGCCTTTGCCAATTCGCTACTACAAACTGGATAATCTTTGCCGTCAGAATGTTCACGAAGATATTTCTCAATTACGTCCATACAATCACCTGTTGAATAAGTTGTTATTTCCGCTTACCGCACCACTGACCATCAATCTTTCTCATAGAATAATCGGACAGTTCACCATGATAAGACGCAGTTGCCTTAACATCTTCATTGGTGACAACGATGTTTACACTGGTTGCTCCCGGAAACATCTTTTTAGTGCTTTCAAGAATTCCATGCAGAAAATCATCCATCTGTAGCACCTCAATCATTCATCGTAATTGTAACAGGAATAATCATCTCAGGCAGGAAGTTGACCTCATAGTGATAGTTGTCTACATAGGCTCCACTTACATCCTCAACTACATAAATAGTCCATTCATTGAGGTACACCATATGTTTCTTATAAACACCCTGACCGACCTCAACAGTAATCTCCAACTCATTTGTAGAATTGTTCGAGATTGCAAAGTTACCAATCAATTCAAACACAGGCTCATCGGTACGTGCATTAATAACTGCCAGCCGCCGTGTTACATTGAAATTATCTGCCTCCTTAGAGATATTGTAAGCAACACGATCCGACTGCCGCTGGCATCCACAAAGCACACAGGCCAAAGCCATCATACACACCAGAATTGTAATAATCTTTTTCTTCATTTACGACTTCCTTCTTTCAATTAATAATTATCAGGAATAGACCAATCCTCACAAAGACGTGCATCCAGTTTAGTTTGACTTACAGTGATTTCGCTTTCTACATAGGTAGGCTTAATTTCACCATCAACAGATGTAAGAATCCAAGTAGCTGTAGTAACAACGCTTTCTGTGTACAGTCCATTCGGCTCCGCAAGGGGAACGATGTTCCAATAACTACCTCCACCACGAGCCTCCTGTGAAGATTCTGGTGCTGTAATTGCTGCCCCATAAGGAATACCATATCCAATACAAGTTCCCTGATAAATCCATTTGCCAGTGTACTCATTCTTAGTGTACCAATGACAAATAAGATTAGGATTATCACGCATCTCATAAATTTCTTTTAACTGAGAATATTCAAAGAAATTTGTAATGTTAGGGAATCCAATACTGTCCTGAATCTGTGTTTTCAGTTCATTTGTATACTGTGTTTCCTCGCTATCATACATACATCCAGCAAGAATGCCAGTCATAAGAACGGCGCACAGCAAAATCGCCAAAACTTTAATCTTTTTCATTTTATTATCCTTCTTTCTTATTTAATGATTAAGGCACTGGTTATAGAAATGCCGCAAAGTAGAATTATCAATAGAATCTGTGTCCAAATTCGGATACCTCATAACAACATACTCCATAATTGTATCTCGATCTGCTTCGGTTTCGGCATCATTATACTGCTTATAACTATCTGCCAAAAACGTAGCAGCAGCTTCAGAATACGTTGTAGTCTGTTTGAACACCTCACGCTCTGCTTCTGTCTCCCACTTTGATACTGTTGCATTCCATTGGACAGCAACATAAGTTCCTCCAATTACTGTAACAGCAACAAACAAAGCAATCAAAACATTTCTAATAGAATTTCTCATTGCATTCCCTCTCTTTCTTTCAAAGTTGATATAAGTACATCTTGAAAAGACTGAAGAACTTTTTTGCTTTTGTTCTTTCTATACAGAACTACTTTTGAATTTTCACCAGACTTACGATTAAAGTTTTCTGCAATATCAAGAACATGAATCTGATTCATTTGTCTATCATGATATGTACTGCCGATTGTAATTTCCATCATACAGGAATATTAATTACACCAATCATCCCCAATGCAATTCCAAAAGCAATTACTCCAGTGATAAACGGAATCACATTGTAAAAGATTGTTGATTGGACATTTTTTGTTTTGCTAAGAAAACTCGACACAATCCAAAAAGCACCGCAAATCATTAAAATAATAGCGACTGTCATTACTCATTTCCTCCTTTATTATTAGGCCAAATCACAACAGGAATTTCGGAAACCCCAAACATCCGATACACCAAGTAAGATGTATAGCCATCAAACAGCTTCAGGTTCTCGTCAACAAAAATCTCTGTCTCAAACTTTCGATGATTACGCCACTCATCCAGCCGTCGCATCAGCTTCTCGTTGCAAGGAATTGTTGCGGCAAAACTACAAGGAACCTCGACATACTCAATCCGAACAAGCCGCCGCTCCAGATTCATAAAAGCACACTCTTTTTCAGCGGATGCCTGATCCAAATACAGCTTATCATCAGCAACAGTTCTGTTGGTATAATTGCCAGAATCAGTTACACGATAAATTACCTTTTCCTTGTCCTGACTCATTGTTGCTTCAACGGCGATTACTACACCCTCGCCAACCTCATACTTGGCCTGACCAGTAGCCTTCACAGTTCCTTTACCACCGCATTCAGGAAAGTTATACGTCCGTACATTGCCTGTCATCATTTCAGTAAGATTCTGCATAAACTGCTCACCAATAGATTCTGCAAACGTAGCTGGAGATTCAGCATTAGGCTTAATTGCAGTGCCAAGATAAATCTTACCAGTTCCAGCACATACGGGGCAGGGTACACGATTGATCCGCTTCAAATAAAATACGGTATCGCCAACGTTTGCCTTGGTTTCAATATTCATTGTGATTCTCCTTTTGTTATTGACTTTGTTGTTATTGTGGATTCTCGTTGTCAGGTCTTTCACCTGACAATAGCTATTATAGTTGACTATCTTGTTATTGTCAATAGGTTTTTTGAATTTTGTTTCAAAAGTTTTACCAGCTATCTAAATCAGTAATATCCTCTTCCTTACCACAGATCGGACACTTAATCTTCACAATCGTTCCTATCCCGGTTCCTTGAAGATCATAAATGAATCTACTACCATTCTTGCATGACTGATGATGCCACTCCCTAAAAGCCTTATCACGATCATGCTCTACTGGAGAAAGAACAGAAATTGCCCGCTGCTGAATAGAATGAATTTCATCTTCCTTGGCCTTAATGCCAGATTCCTTATCGTATCTCTTGATTGTCGCACGTAAAGCCTTATTGTCTCGAACAAGATAATCTACATACTTCTTAATAGTTTCTACACTTTGTTGAATATTCTTTTCTGGATCGCCTATAATAATTTCCTTACCATCGTCAGTAAAAACAAATCCCATTTATTTCACTCCTTCAAAAATTCTAAATCAATTACATTCTTAAAAAGCATCTGTGCTTTATCATTGATCCAGCGATCATCATGAAAGTGTCCAAACAACCAATAATGATAGTTCAGATTCTTTTCAATTTCAGAAAGCCAATGCTCCATAGAATTGTCAACGGTATTCTGGTCTATGCCAGATAGAAACAAATCTGTTGGTTGCCACTGAAACGGGCAAGTATGAGACAGAACCAGATCAATTTTATCAAGCTGCTTTACCTTATCCAGAATAGCTATGCGTCGTTGCTCTGGTATCTGCTCATCCTCAAACCAATGATAACCACTTTTCAAACGAAACCATTTATCAATGCTATAGGCTCCACCAAGTACAAGAGTCTGTAACCCTTCTAAATCAAATATTTCACCATCCTGTGCAAAGATAAGATTAGAGTATTCGTCCTCAACATAGACTGATCCACCATGCCAAATATCAGTATGATATGTTGGAATAGATTCTGGCCTACGTTCGTGATTGCCATGAATACAGAAATAAGTACGATTGCTGTCTTGCAAAAGAACCTTTACTTCTTGATCTATATAGTTGCCGAAGTAGTTTACACCTACATCACCAAGCAAAATAATTATCTGGTCTTTTCGATGAGGAATGCGGCATTTATCAAGCCAGCGGAGTAATGTTCGCACATCACCATGAATATCACCAGTACAATAAATCATACATCACCAACAAATACACGAGAGTTAATATAATTAGGCTCTCTATTAAAAATCGGAATTTCTGTATCAATCACCCATTTGTTACGAGAACAAATACCGACAACTTTGCCGCTACTATTTTTTGCATCGAAGGTCAAAGGCTTTTTAATACAGCACGTACCACGCTTGCAGGAAGTAGGGTAATCATTCCAGTTAATGCCTTTCTCTGTGAAAAGCATATCCTGAATCTCATTACACGACTTACCCATAAGCTGTTTGTGAGAGAAATTTGCCTGTCCTGCACTCTGAATACTGTTACGTGTAGCGTCCTGCTGCCGCCAGATAAGACAATTCATAACCTCTTCCTTTGGAACATTAAAAGCACGAGCATCAAATAGCGCACGATCAAAACGTGAAGTATAAATTTCTGCTTGCTTCAAATAATTCTGATCCACACCATCAGGATTATTTGTACCACCATCATACCATTCAGGAATCCGTTCAGCAGCCCATTTATCTACATTCTTGCGCCAAGCCGTATTAAATGCCAAAGTAGCCATAGACGCTGCAATACTACACATCTTCTCTACGTTATTATCAAACCACGCATCACTTGTAAGTGTCTGATAATCAATCAACACAAGTGAAATCTCGTCAGATTGCGTGTAAGCCATCACACAGCCCTGAATATTCTCACAAAGATACTTCATTGTATCATTCATTGTCTGCATCAAGACAGAATCGAATGGCTTCACAAATCCTCTGGTAAATGTGTGAAATGCCTTACCGTCAAGCCTAATAATAACAGGCATACGCCGCACCAAACTTACTTTTGGAACATTTTCATACCGCTTCATCCGATCTCCAAGACTATCCCTTTTGTTACCCATTATTAGAATCCTCCTTCATATTTTCATCCTGCACACAAACACCATTATGCTCATGTACAATAAATCCAAGCCCTGCGTAGCGTACATAAGAAAGTTTTTCACCTGTAAATTTGCATTTGTGTTTCTTTTCGTCTAAATTTTTACACTGACCATCACAATACATATTAATCCTCCAACATTAATTCATCCAACACCATTCTATAACAGCGCATATTCGGTCTATATTTAGGACTATTAAAGATTTGCGAATCATCATCCGTAGTGGCCTTGAGGATCGCAGCAGCCACACCAGAAGATCGTGATATACCAGCATCACAATGAACAATTATATCCGTGTCTGGATATTTCTTCAGGAGCCGTTTAATAAGCTGGGCATCGGCCTCAGTAATCAAATCTTTTTCAGTTACTTCACGATCATATACGTCCTTCCCCGGTTTATCTGCATCCGTAAAAAACAGGGGTTTAATTGCAACGACATGATTCTGTTCTGAACAAAATGGTTCGCTATGATAATCTATGTAAGGATCAGAAATCGAAATTATAATAGCTGGCTTATTATGATACTCGTTACAGTATCGTATCGCCGCATCACGTGACATAACAACTACACTCATTCAACTACCTCCATTTAATGAAAATAACAACGTAAACTAATAGCAAGCAATTTCTGCTCGTTATCATTAAGAATCAAACGACATAATTTATCAGCTTCGGTATCTGCACCTTCTTCTGAACTATCTTGCCGCTGCTTGATTGCCATATAATGACCAAGTTCATGCGCTAAAGTATATGGTTCATCTTTGTATTTCTCTAAAATTTCAATTCTTGCATCATCAACAAAAAGTCTCCCATTCATTGAATGATATAAAATGCGTCCGGCAGCATCACCAAGTTCTTTATGATATGATAAGTCAATGCCAAGTTGGGCGCACAAGGTTTTCAAAGATGTTGTCAGACGTTTTTCAACAGCATCACGTTCCTTATGTTCTTGCTCAATCTTCTTATTTACTTGCCAATCAATATAGAAATAGGATGTAATACAAATTAGGACTATAATCACAATCGCCAACAGTATATAAGTCCACATATTATCACTCCTGACTTAGAATCCCTAAATCAATTAATTCGTTTATTTTGCTAAGAAATTTCTCTTGAATAAGCAAGTCATTGTCATCCTTAATGTCTTTTTCTCTAAAGAATTGATTAAATTCATACCCACACATTCCACCATAAGACGTAAGATGCACTCGAAGTTTGCCAGCATATGCTTTTGCATTGTCATCATATATACCAATCCAAAATTCATTATCTGTTCCGAAACGAACATCCATATCGCTACCAGCCGCACCAACAATACACCATGCTCCAATTACATCATTACGCCAGAACAAAGGCTTGCCAATCTGACCTCTATCTGCAATTTTCAACTTTCTAATCTTAGTCATTGTAAGATTATACTTGTTATCTACTTTGGGTTTTCGCATTTCATAATCCTTTTAATCCTAAATGCTCTTTCCAAAAAATCATTTCCTCATTTGTACACTTGAAAAAGTATGAACATTCAGAATGGACATGATATACTCTTACATATTGATCTTCTGCCAGTACATTAAAAACTGTAATAAAATAGTTTTCTTCCACAATGGAAATATCAATTCCGCATAGTGCTTTACTTAATTCTTTCAAGTCCAGCTTATCATCACTTATTTTAACCATAATTGCCACCTATTGACTATGTTGTTATTTAGAAGTATTTATTTATCGCCTACAAATTCACGAATAGGAGATTCTTGCCAATTATGAGGCCGCTTTGCTAACACCTCTACACGACTTGCTCCACATCGAGGACAGAAATTAAATTGTCTTTCAACAGGAAACCGATAGCTGCCTCCAGCCATAACAATTCTTGTTCCATGTCTATCTATCTCATAAGCTGCCAATCCAAAATCAAAGCGTTCACAAAATTCACACATTTTATTACCTCCCCACTATTTATTATACCAATGTGTTCCTTTAAAATCATAATCTTTACAAGTATTGGCAGTAATATCAGGATGCCGCTCTTTCTGATCCATGTCTAAAGAACCATGAATGCGACAATGTGAAGCATTATACCCACAAAAAGTAGTTGTATAATAATTTTTACAATCATAACACCACTTTTTATCTGACCTAAGTTCTTTATCACACATTTTCACATTCCTCCATTAATTTTTTCACTCGCTCAATTTCTTCTGCGGAATGCGGTGTGCCGCCAGCATTCATCTGAACATACCATTGCAAGACTTCTCTCTTTGTCTTGAGATCATTTACATTGAGTTTCATGCTATGCCGAATTAAATCTGTTTCTCCTTCAAATTCAGAATACAGCAAACCAAATACACGAATCTCATTATTCATAAACCTTTGAATAGCTGTAATCCGCTGGAGGCCATCAACGCACACAAAATCGCTATATCCAGTCTTTTGTCGAATGCTATGCCAATATGGATCATTAAAATAAAGTATACGTCCAGTCTTGCCACCCTGAAGAATGAACTCCAAAAATTTGATTTGTTGTTCCTCAGTCCAAACATGACCTCTCTGGAAATCTGGATTAAGCTGCAATCCCTGTTCTTTAACCAGCTTATCAATCCATTCAACCATGTATTCCCATGACATATCAACTTGATATGATCCATCACTAATAAACTGTGGAATATCTCTAAACCTCATTTTGTTCAACCTCTTCATATTCTAATTTATAGTTCATAAGCACACTGAGATTTCAGGATTATCAATAATATTTCCTACAACCTCACAACTAATAAAAACATTTTTGTTCTTTTTTATTGAAACATAGTTTGACAAAGTTCCTACTATATTTTTAGAATTTAATCTACGACACAAAAATGCACTTTTATGATATTCACACACAAACAAAGCAATGGTAGGTTCTCTACCGTCCACATTCCAACTTACTTTAAGAATATCACCTTCAAAAATTTTGGTATTATTATTGTCATTAATCCCAACATACTGCCCAACCGTTGAAAAATCAACTTCTATAAGTTGAGATTCAAAATGAGGATTATTTTCATAATATTCTGCTTCATCCCAATCACGTGTATCAGGTATATATCTATCAAATATAATAATATACGATTTATTATCATACTGAACAAATCCACCATAAACCCATTCGCTATTATTCAAATTTTTCCCACGAAAAAGGATTTTACGATTCATACTTACACACCTACCCAAATCCTATAATAATCACAAAGATCATAAAAGGCTCGAAGGCTATCATTAACACATTCAAGTGCTGGATTAAAGCCATTATAACCACCATCCAGTAGAGCATCTTCACGCTTACCTTCATCTGGATCGTTCAACACACCAATATAATATTCCAGACTATCATAGTCACTTTCAAAGTTCCACCAATCATCCTTGACCAATCTTTTTATTTGATCGTAACAATCTTTTAAAGCCTGAAGTGTGGCCTTGCATGACTCTAAATCCTCGCCACCATTATTAATTATCTCACGCAAAGCCTTACCGTGAAACTCTAACTTATATTGCCATTCCATTTAACATTCTCCCCTTATTCCAACTCTATGACCAATGCTCTTCACTACGCCTTTTTATAAAACCACGTAATGATTGCAATGCGGATTTCGCAATCAAGTTTGATACTTCCAAAAGCATATCGCTTTCATGAATTGTCATATAAAAGTCCCCCTGCTTCAATCAGTAATTGCTTATGGTCATTTGCTATTTTATCATCAATCACCATTTCAAGCAACTGATTTAAAACAGTTCCAATTTTCTTTCCGGGCTTATACCCAAGCTGGATCAAATCATTACCATTGATAGCCAAATCCTTCAAGGTAAAACATTCTTCCTGATATTTTTGTGCTATCAGGATTTCTTGCATCATCTGAAGAATTTCAGCTTTGTGTAAGCGATCTCCGTACAACTGCTCTTGGGCAGCATAATCAGCTTCTTTTACATCCATTAGTCGTACAAACTGTTCTTCGCCCAGCTTATTCATACAACGGCGAATTACTGGCTTACGTGGTTCAATCGTTCTATCATGGGCTTCTACAAGCCGCATATTTTTATTGTGATATGTGATGCTATTACCGTCTTTCTTGTAACAGATAGTTCGCTGTTTTTCCAGCATGGTATCTAACTCTTTCAACTTCATCTTACTTTACCTATCCTTCCTGCGCCTTTTAAACGCCATAATCAATACAACCAAGGATTTCTTTCAGATTACTAATCTTGTAATACTGTTCCTTTGTGTAATTCTTGTTGTGGGACTCCAGCCAATTTATAAGGGACTCGACATACAAATACATATCGCTCCAGCTTTCAAAACTCCAACCACAAGCTGCCAGCTTATCATGATTGATCGCCAATTTAATATCATCCATTTTTCCACAACTCCTTTAATTAGTGTGCTTCACCATAGTAAATGTCTGGCTTACTGGTTACGTTATAAATCCAGCTACCGCAACGAACAAGTAATGCTTCTTTTCCATAAATCTTTTTCATTCCTGCAATGCTACCTGTTACACTAAAATTCGGAAAATCGCTCAATTTCAAACGTTCTTTATCTTTTATGTACACTGTTTTAACTCTCATTGTCTGCGTCCTCCATGTCCATCAAATATCCATCCGTCATACAATGCGGACAACCTCTAAATGTTTCGCCTCCAGGCTTAACCATTTTTCCAGCTTCTAAAAGTTTTGTTTCACCGTTCTCCCATTGAATAAGAAGGGGAATATCATGCTCTGCCTTAAATACTTTTCCACAATTATTACACCCAATCATTTTTCCAGCCTCCAATTTATAATTTGTGGTATTAAATTTCTGGATATAATTCAAGTAAAACCTCACACGTTTCAATATTTTCTATTGTGATATGGAGTGCTTTACCACCATTGGCAATACGATATGCGTAATCTAATGCGTCAGCCTTACAATTAAAATCTTTCTTTCTGGAACTACTCACATAATACACATATACCCTAAACATTTCGTAACCTCCTTATTTAAGAATCCTCATGCACAACAACTCGATTTCAGGATTAAAAAATGCTGCGTGGTATTCATCCCAACTATGGAAGAATCCGTTATTAAAAGTACCGTCTTTTTTCCACTCTGCATAAATCAGTGTCATGACTTCCTCCTTCTCCCCGTATAGCCGATAGGACAGCTTTTTCCGTTATTGTTACTCCTGTGTTTCGTTGTCTGTAATGATAAGCTGCTCTCCAGCTTCAGTATGATTTTCCGCTTCGCTGTCCTGATCCTGCTCCTGTGCCGCCTCCTGTTCCTGTGCATCATCATCCTGTACCAGAACGCCAGCCAGTTCCCGCATGATCCGTTGCCGTGTCTGAACCGCTCCGGGCTTTGCGCTGCCACTACCAACAGTCTTGTTATAATCGTCAGAGTCAGAAGGATTTCCGCTAAAGAAAGATTTCAATGTCTGGTTGATCTCATCCTGTGTCTTTTCTGCTTCTACTGCCAGATAGCAATAGTAAGCACAACTAACAAAGTGCGTCCGTGTCTTTACCGCACGAAGGACTTTCTTATTCTCAACGGGATCAAGTTCATTCAGGAAATTCAGATAAGCATCAAGGCCAGACTGGATTTTTCCAATAGTTTCATCGTCAGTCACAACGGACTTTGCCCATTCACGGAAAGATTTTGTGGAGAAGTCAGGATTTTCCACGGTTGCCATATGATAAAGCTGCATAGCAATGTTTTCATCTGTAAACCGCCGTTTTCCTGCCGCCGTGACAACGTTCTGGATAGCGTCATGCCCTGCAAGCTGCTGGAATACTACCAGACAAGGCGTGTTTACTCTGGTCAATTCAACCGCTGTCAGCGGCTTGCCGTTGTTCAACCGTCTGAAAAACTCCCTGATTTCCTGCTCTGTCATATCCTCATAGTAGTAAATTGTAAGTGAATACTCATTGATACGATCCTGAACCCATTCAGGCAACTGGCTAAACGTCATGCCGCTAATGTCCTCCATTTTTCCGTCATCGTCATAAACGGGAGGTGTATCAGGAACAAGGGCAAACTCATCATTCAGAAATTCACAGATAGCATTACTCCGCTGCTTACCATCCAGACTGTCATAAATCTTGTTTTCGTCACGTGTAAAGTACATAGCGGGGATCGCATACCCATATACCATGCTGTGAATCAGGAGGGATTTCTTTTCTACGTCCCACACAAGGCCACGCTGCACCGCATTGTCAAAGTTCACATTTCCACGCTTCATCTGATTAGCAAGAGTCTTTGCTGTCCACTGTACATTAAGTCTATTCATGATATAATTCTCCTTTTATTTGTTATAATTTGATAGGTTTTAAACTGTACCCCATAAAGTGGACACACAAGGAAAAGAGGATTCCCTCAAGTGGACACGTGGAAAGGCAGTGCGTCCCCTGGAAATGGACGCACCAGCAGATAGGGAACCCCTAAAAATGGACAAAGGGTTTACTCTTCCTCACATGGTCAAGTATAATAAAACAGCGATCAGGAGGAAAGCATATGTGGAAAGCGCGGCGAAACAAACGATTTACCTCAGAGGAGGTCGAGCAACTGGCATCGAACCCATTTACATATCGAGTGAGTGCTTGTCAGATTTCGTATACATTGGAATTCAAGAATCTGTTTTTAGCCCGTTATGAGGCGGGAGAAAGTGTTCGAGAAATCTTTCAAAGTCTTGGCTATGACATAGAAATTCTGGGTGAGAGCAGAATCTACTGCTTTGCCCATCAATTGGTAAAGCGTGCGGAGGAAGGGCAGCTTATGAGAGAGGGGCCGCCGTCCCGCAGAGAAAAGAAGCCAGCGAATATCAACTACAATACAATGCCAAGCCAGCAATCCATAGCAGCCATGCAGCGTGAGATTGCATATTTGCGCCAGCAGTTGGAATTTGTAAAAAAAATTACCGAACTGGACAATGGCGAAAAGCGGAGCAGATGATCATGGGCAAGGCGAGCGCAAAATTTGAAGTAATCCACGAGATCATGACCCAGGAAGGGAATCTGCAAAATGTCCAGGAACTATGCAGGATTGCCGGCGTTTCCAGGTCTGGCTACTACAACTGGATTGCCAATGAGAGCAACCGGATTGCCAGAGAACAGCGCGACAGACAGGACTTCGAGAGAATTCTGGAAGCCTATCACTACCGGGGCTATGCCAAAGGCATACGCGGCATCCATATGCGTCTGCTTCACATGGATCCACCTGTCTTGATGAATCTGAAAAAAATTCGCAGGCTTATGGGTAAATACGGCCTGGCCTGCCCCATCAGGAAAGCGAATCCCTATCGTAGAATGGCAAAAGCAATGAAGAGTGACGCCATCGCAGCCAACCTCCTCAATCGGGAGTTTGAGAAATATGGACCCCGTAAAGTGCTGCTTACAGATATTACCTATATCCCTTGCTGCGGCAAATTCTTTTACCTTTCCGTCATTTTAGACGCATTTACCAAACAGGTCCTCGCCTATGTCTTCAGCAACTCTCTTGAGGTGGATTTCGTCCTGGAAACCGTCCATATCCTCATGAAAAACCATGGTGTTTCTCTGGATGCCCAAACGCTGATTCACAGTGATCAAGGCTGCCATTATACCTGCAAGAAGTTCCGGCAGATTGTCAGCGACTCCGGTCTGAGGCAGTCCATGTCCCGCCGGGGCAATTGCTGGGACAATGCCCCTCAGGAGAGCTTCTTCGGTCATATGAAGGATGAAGTTGGCGCTGCTTTATCCCTGGCCACTTCCTTTGAGGATGCGAAAGCTATGCTGGATGATTGGATGGACTATTACAACACTGATCGGGGACAATGGCAGCTTGCAAAACTCTCTCCCAATGAATTTTTCGATTATTACACTACCGGAATTTATCCTTTAGTCTTATCCCCATTGTCTACCCAGCCTCATGTTGAGTAAGAGCATCCCCTTCCCTCTACTTTATTTCGTCTATGTCCTTGACATGGGGTACACTTTATTTTCCGCTATAATTGTTACTGATCTTTCCGCTTGCGTCTGTCTATAATTTCTTGTAACCGTACCTCCTTACCCTTCCGCAATCGTGTCTCGCCTTTTTTAATGCGTGTCATTTTTCCAGCTTCTAAAAGTTTCTGATCCATACCGTTGATCTTTGCGTGTCGCCGCATAGTAGCAGAATAGGATTTTTCCGTTGTCCGTGTTGAATTACACAATCCAAACCGCTCTTTATATTCTGCTATTGTCATGCTGTGATTTTCTTTGACGTGACTTCCCAACCGCACAAAGGATTTTCCGCAAATGTGACATATCACTTTTCCCTGATCGTCATATGCAATAGTCCCTGCTTCTGGAATGCTGTGTATCTTTCCACCGCTTTTGAAATACTTATAGCAACCTTGACACAACCCGCCGTATTTTCTACCTGTGATAGTTTTTCCGCATTGACTACAAACCATTTTCATCAATCCTCTGCATAGTAGTCTGATAATTTTACAAAGTATCTTCCCGCATAAAAGAATGACTTTTTATGATCGCTCTCCATGCAAACTTCAATACAAGGAACGCCGCAAATAATGTATGTCATTTTTTCACCACCCTATTGATTATATTGTTATTTATCTAACCTGTTACCTCCAGCGGCCTCCCATATATGGAATGATACGATCATCAATCCGCAATAGATAAAGGTTGATGGAAAAATTTCTTCCCACGGCGCACCACAATCTGACGCTCCAGCTTTACCCAAAACCAGAAAGAAGAATATCACTATTGCCCAACCTGAAATAGTCCGCACGATCTTCTCTATCTTTTCCGCTGTCTGGTCAAATTTTTCCCATTCCTGTTTGCTACACTTTTCCACGTTTCCACCTCCATCAACAAATACCTCTTTGATTTTTCCAGTTCTGTCCATAAAGGCCACTATCATTTCCAACCTGATATATGCCTTTGATCTGTGTTAATGCCTTTTTGATTTTTCCTTCAGTCCGTGTATGAAGTTCTGCCCATTTATTAATGTCAACTTCCTCCAGACATTCCATATATGCGTGATACTTTCCGATCCCATGCTCAATATTCAAATACTCTGTGATACGCCGTGTTCCTGTTGATTTTTCCGCATTGGCAACATTTACTTCAATGTCTTGCACCGTTTTCAAAATGTTATCAACCAAAAATTTTTCCATATTAGTTTTCCCTTCTGCCTTTTGGCCTTATTTTTCCGCATTGGCTATGCTACTTGATATGTAGGAATACTAACCGATCCAGAATACTTATAAAGAACAATGTCCTCTGCATTTCCTCCTGCTACTTTTGCTATTTCCTTTTTAATACCTTCATCATCCCATGACACGCAATAGCAAGCACAACCATTAATTTCTTCTGGACTTGTTGGCTCCGTGTCGCCTTCGTGAACAATCCACTCTGATCCCGTGTTAAAATACATTGTTTCAAATGCTTCAAGACTTTCCTCTGTCCATTTTTCCACGGGATAATATACGTTGTTCCATTCACCTTGACAGCAACCACGAATTTCTTTACAGTCCCATTCTTCGCCCGTTACGATAGAAAGAACGTCAACCAAAATTTGATCTTCCTCACTACTGCTGCACTCACTATACTGAAGGACAAGTTTCCTCAATTTTCCGATCTGACGTGTACTATAGGATTTTCCATCATCCCGCCACAACTGGTTATTAATGGCCTCTGTGACATTCTCATAAATTGCATAGCTACTCTTTTCCATAACGGCTTTAATATCGTTTGCCAGTTCTCCAGCGTCAAGACATTCCTTCACACGATCAAACAAGCTACTTGTACGCCGTTCATAGTCCCTGTTTCCACATACATTAATGTATTCTGTACCCATACCATCATCTTCAAAAATGCTGCTATCCTGATAGGCAGGATTGATTTGTCTTGCATAGATTTTCATAGCTTTAACCTCCATCATTTTTCCGCATTGGCCTATATTGGCATGGAATAGGGCTTTTTGTTGCGGATAAACCCTTTAGAACCGCCCCCATTTTTCCAGCGTCAAACTTCAAAATTACAACGCCTTAAATCATTCTTTGCTTCTTCCAGTGTTTCAAATACAGATACATGATAGATAAAATCATTATCATAATCCGCTTTAATCATAACCCTGTAACCCTTTTGCCGTTTGCTTGCGCCTTTATATGGATATGTATTGACTTCCTCAATGATCCCCGTGTTACCGCATTCTGCATTATGATAAACCATCATTTTTCCTCCCTTGCATTATCAGGATATAATTCCATATCAAGGAGAATATAGCCGATTGCCTGTAATACTGTGCTTGCTTCGTCTGTTTCTATACCATTATCAATCAGGCATTTTTCCGCCGCTTTAATTTTGCTATTCTCAATCATAATCTTCCTCCATATCAACTGTTAGCTTCATTTCCCCGTCATTACAATTAATGTAAATAACAGTTTTTCCACCTTCGGAAACAACGTTATAATTAATATTGTCATATTCCAGATTAGAAAGAATGTTATTAAATACCTCTTGACGTTTCATGTTATTCTCCTTAATTTTCCGCTCTGGTTAGCAAGGAATAGCGGCGAATAGCGGCTCTCCTGTGCGTCTGTCCTGTAGTTCGTATGTATCGCCGTCACAGATAACGGCCATTCTTCCACGTTTGCACACGATCCCCATTTTATGAAGGGCGTATAGAAACGCTCTTTTCTGATCTGTTGCGCTTGTCTTAAACTCACCCATTTTATAAGAGGTATTCCAATACCAACCTTCGCCCTCAATATTCAATGCGTCAATCTGTCTAATTTCAAACTTTTCCATTTTTCCAGCCTCCAACTTAAATATCAGAATAATAACAACCATTTTCTTGAAAATCTTTTTCTTCAAATACTGTATGTCGAAAATACTCTTCTAAAACTGCGTCTGGTACATCTTCAACATTTTTATATTCGTTTTTATCGCAAATTTCTTCAAAAAATACTATACGTAACATTTCAATTTGCTTAATGTCTAATTCTTCAAAAAATAACATTTTCCAACCTCCAATTTAATAAATGAAGTTTTCTCTGCCGATATATTCTCCCGCTTCATAGTCTTGATCTTTATACCCTGAAAACCATGTTAAATCGCCGTGTTTTTCCTGTAGGTCTATCAGTTTTTCCATACAATCTTCTTCACTGTTGCCGCCCACGGTAACGGTAAAACCGTCCTCATATTCACCACATATTCTCCACGGCTCAAGAATACAACTATCAATATCTGAAATAGTATCATTGTAAATCATGATTTTTCCTCCCTGTTACCCAACTACAACAACAACCGTATCTTCTGGATGTACTTTTTCCCGTGGTATGGCTTTACTGCAATATTGAAAAATTCCTTGTTTCTGTGCTGCTGCTTATTAATAAGGTTTACCAGATTTTCCGCTTCATCTTTATTGACATAGTAACGGCGCATTGTAGCAACCTCCATTAATACATGATTTTAATTTGCTTGTTTCCGTCTGATATGGCATTCTGTAATTTATCCGCAACGCTAACAAGCTGCTCCGATCTTAAATTCATAAAACCCGCCGCAATTCCAGCGTTTTCTTCTTTCTCCGCTTGACTTTTAAGGTTTTCCGCCGTCTTATTTAATTCTCCGATAATCCATGAAATTTCTGTTACTGTGAATTTTTGCATAATAAACCTTCCTTTTGTCGCTTCGCAAAATGCGCCGTGATTTTGTCCTCTGGTTTAACTGTTATGGTATAATCAGGTATTCCCGCAACTGTTACGCTCCGTTTTTCCTGTAGTGCTGCTATGGCCTCTTTGCACGTCCTGAAGGCGTTTGTGCTATAGGCATACACGCCGTTGACCATGACGTTGATTTTCCGATACACTCTAAACCCGTACATTTTCGGCCTCCATTTCAAACCTTGCACCAAAACAGATATAGACTTGACTTTTCTTCACATTAACGGGATCAACGCACGTTTGCGGTACGTTCAATTTTTCCGCTTCTTTTTCCGTCAATAATTCATGCGCTATCAGGCTATAGCCGTTTGGAATTTTTGCGCCGCTTTTATGTTCACGCTTATATAACTGTTTTCCGTCATACTCTGGTTTGACTCTATAGTATTTCATTTTTCCGATCCTCCTTAAAATGTCGCCCTGTCATATTGACGTTGTGTTATTTCTCCGCTTTTGCATAGGGAATCAATGAAGCAGCTCCACTCAAATTGTACTTTGCAATAATCCGCTCTTCGTGCCTTGAGATATGCGCCACGATCCCCGTTATAGCAAGCCTCAATAAATGCGCCTTTAATTTCTCTGATTTTCATTTTTCCAATACCTCCCATTAAACAGCTTTTCCCGCTTTTACGTCATTTCTCCAGTTTGTCACTTCGTCAATAATGGGCTGAAGGGCTTCTTCCAGTGTATAGCCGTACTGTGCAAGATACTTTTTTAATTGATCGCTTGTGCAAGTGTATTTCTTGTTTCCCGTTTCATTTTCAATATAGCCGTTTGTCATTTCCACGAATGCCGCCCATACAAGGGAACGAATAGAACGGCGGGAATTTTCCAGATTAACAATCAATAAACTTTTCCCGTTGCCGCCGTTTGTATGCCGCTGTACAATGTCGAATTGATCCATGATACAATCCCGAAAATAGCCGATATTTAACCGCATATTTCCAGTATTGAGGAAGTAACTGTCAAGCGTGTTAAAAGTCAAGTTTTTGTTTGTCATGGTCAAAACCTCCATAAATTTTCCGTTGTGGTTTATAGGTGTATGGGATAGGGCTTTATTTGTGGCGGGAAAACCCTTCAGAAAACCGCCTTGATCTTTACGCCGTCAACTTCTCCACAAATTCTTCAATCAGGGCTTCAACTTTTTCCTGTTGCTGCTCAAATGTCAAATTGTAATTGCTCCAGATTGCAAAGGCTTTTTGATCGTACTCACAGCAAAGGTTATAATCTGTTTTGCGGCCTATGGGTGCATAGCCTGTTGAAATAATCACGTCATGAATGTAATAATAATCACACGCCCAACCTTCGGCCCTTGTGCTATATGCGAAGGGATCAACAGTCCGCAAAAGGTTTTGAAGGTTGCAATAGCCCACACAATAAACGGGATCGCCCATTTCCCGGATTGCCTTTTTTGTTGTTTTGTATTTCATGATATACCTTCACTTTCTCCCCGTTTTGCCGATAGGACAGCCCATAAACTTTATTGATTATATTGTTATTTGTTGCACACGCATAACTTGATCTAAATAAACCCGCATACCGTTAGCCCGGAAGAATGTCCTCCCCGCTGCTGTCTCGCTGATTTTTGCCTTGTGCCACTTTTGCGGCTTCGTGTCAATAATGGAATACCTCCAGTAAACAAGGGGATCAAAACCTTCTTCAATATGTACTTCGATCCCGCCAACGTTGCACATACTATAAACGCCGTGAATGTTAATATTTGCGGGTTTCATTGTTTGGCCTCCTTCGTCCAACTTGCAAGGGCTTTTTTCAAGGGTATATAAATAGTGTCATAGCCGTTACACTCTGGAATGAATAAATCAATAGTATACTCTGCGCTGTCAACTATAGATTGCTCTGCCATTCTGGAGGATCGTACTTCTTCGCCGTGGTTTAATGCCAACAATGCACCATAGGCAATTTTATAAATGATTGCCTTTTCTGGTTTTGTTGTCTTGCGCCGTGTGTCGTTGCTGTTGCCGTTTTCATATGTGCGAATCATGATAGTTTCACTCATAGCTTCGGCAATTTCTTTTAATTCGGCTTCGGTTTTTACTTCTCGCTTTTCAGGCTTCGGCTCTGATTTAATCCAAACATTAACAGTTTTACCATTGGAGAAATTAACTTCAATCCTGTCGCCCAACATACAAAAATAATCGTAATGGTTGACAGTGCTTCTATAGATAGGATAACCCGCTCTTGCGCTTGCTTCTTCGTCTTTTTTGTACTCCGTGGGAAATAATGCGGTAACGGCCTCCCATGCCTCAAAACTTGTTTTAACTGTCATTTTGAAAACCTCCATATAATTGATTAAATGGTTATTTTATGCTATGGGATAGGGCTTTTTTTATCAGTGAAAAGCACCTTCAGAAAAACACTTGATTTATAGTCACGGTATGGCCTCCGTCAACTTCTGTTGCGGTTTATATGGCAAAAATACCGTTGTTCAATCGTTTGTGTGACGTTTTAATTATCGCAGTATTGCCACAACTGCCATTTTGATCTGCTATGCTCCAATAGCCCTGTAAACGCTGGAATAAATAGGATCGCTTTTGCTTGTGTCAAGCAGCCCTTCACGTATTAGATCGTGAGGTTGTCTGTTGATAAACTCAAGCGGTATCAACTCCGCCGCCGCTGTGCCGTTGTCCCTTGCGGTAACTAAATGATACTACACGATAACAAGAAAGTCAATAATAAATTCGTTTCAAAATTGCACAAAAAACAAAAGCATATTTTGTGCATTATTGACTATATTGTTATAATGGCGGTTTTGGCCTGTGCTGCTGAATGTGGGCGGATCGTGGCGAAGGGCATTGTAACGGCCTGTAATGGGCTTTAGGGAGGTTTTGATGGTTTAGCCGTGTCTGTATACGTCTGGACTGCTGAAGGCCGTTAAATGGCTTTATATGGGCTTGTGTGGGCTTCTGTATATGGAGAACGTCAAGACGGCGAGAAACTGCCCTAAATGCGATAGACACGGCGACACGGTATATATAGCACTCCAGACTGGACAAACCCGCCGCACGTCCTCCAGACGATCCCGGACGGCCTCCCGCCGTGGCTGCTGTCCTCCTTGCGTTTGTTCGGTTTTTGTGGTTTGGCGAACAAACCCGCCCAAAATGGGGACAAACGGCCTCCCGCCCTCCGTCCGATCCATCCCGTGGGCGTGGGGCGTGGTTTACATTCTGAAGGCGTTTTATTTTTGCCAAAAAGGTAAAGTACACCTACTCAACATCCAAACCGCAAAATTGTCATCGGAAGTGTCATCGTGATAAATCCCTAAAATGGCACACTATTATACAATCAGGATCATGCCCAAAATCAGCTACAACCAGCTTTTGATCAGACTGGATGCCGATGAAAACTCCCTAAATAGGGAATTTTGTTCCCGGTCACTTCGATAACAACAAAAATAGGCCAAAAATAAAATAACAAGAAAGTCAAAAAAGTGTTGACTTCCTTTGCCAAGGCGTGTATAATAGATAATAGAAAAGCACCTAAACTTGGGCGTTTTTGATTTGAAGCAAATAAGCACTTAGTCAGTAATAATGGAGGTCTTTACGATGACAGAAAATGAAATCACTAATACTGGCGAAATGAAAGTTACATTTGCTCCTTGGATTGAGCAACTGCTTGAAAGTAAATCTACTACCGCTGTACACAAAGTAGCTGCTCCCATTATGGATCAGGACTATGTAGAACAGGAACATTACAATCATAATCCTACCGATCCTATTAGATCACTGGAAGATGTAGAACGGCTGAAAAATTATTTTCTGAATCGTAAAGGTTGGATGAACAACAACATCCGGGACTATGCCTATTTCGTATTCTCTTTGAATATGTCCAGACGGGCGGGGGATATATTAGCACTTCATGTATATGACATTCTCAATCCAGATGGGTCTTTTAAAACACACGTGACATTTGAACACGAGCAAAAGACCGGGAAGAAGTCTGTGGTGCTTTTAAACACTAAGGCCAGAGAAGCATTGACGCTGTATTTTAATGCTCTTGGACAGTACAAAATGTCTGATTGGTTATTTCCTAATGGTAAGAATCCAACTGAACCTATGTCTGTAGATGGGATGCGGCGTATGCTCCAGAGGGCGGCAAAAGCATTGAATATTGATATGCACATGGGAACGCACTCATTGCGTAAGACTAATCCATATCATATGATTTCCAGCAGTACAGATACGCAAGATGAAGTTATGGTGTCACAATTTTTACAGCACAATAATATTAAAACCACCTATCACTATATTAAGCGTAGTCAAACTGAAATGGATGAGTTTATTGAAAACCACGGCATATAACTTGGTGGGCGGTATAAATGCAGCTTGCCAACTGCCTACGGCAAGTTGCCTTCGCTGTCATTCACTTGCCTACGGCAAGTTCATGAGTAATATAAACAATGATTTGTAGTTGCCCTCCAGAAAAAAGTCCTGAAACAATCCTAAATTAGCTTAATTTGGCGGGATTCCTGTATGCACCAAAAGGCCATAATATTATATATATTTAATTATGGCTAAAAAGTGCATAGCAAAAAACGCTGAAAGCCTTGTGCCACAACGGTTTCAAGGATTTTTAGAGGTAGGGCAACTACGATGATTTTGAAAGGAGTGTAAAAAATCGAGAGACAGGAAGTAAAACTAAAGCGAGGAATTTACAATGAAAATGTGCTGGTAGATAAAGTATGTTCTGAAGCACAACGGCGATCATATCATCGAAAAGAAAAATTTGCCAGTGGAAAATATCAGAGTATGTTTTTGGATACATTGGCTCGATACTGTGATTATGAGTATGATATGTCAACCAAGAAGTATACTGTGCTGGAGGTCTACAAATATCCAAAGTCATTGTATGATTCCAAAATTCATAAGGGTATTTACCAGTATCTTGCCCCGCTGATATTGTATGAAGTTCTTTTTGGTGAGGGGTATAAGGATCGCAAGGCTGTAATTACATCAATGGATTTAGCCCAAGTTGTTAGCATGGTAAACTCAAATTATACCAAGATGAAGTATAATCAAGATTCGGTTGTAATTGATACAGACTTTGATGCAAATATTCTTTCAGAGTATTTCAATAAGGCTGATAATCGAATTGATGATTATATCAGGCGGTGTATCAAATATCTGGCTGCAATGAATTGTGTAATCTATAATGAGACACACATGATAGGAATTATGCCAAAAACTGCCGAGATTGAAAATGGTCATATCTTGGTTGAACAGGCTCAGATCAGAAAAGCTACCGATGACGAAATGAAGCTGTACTCAAAGCTGGTTGAAAAGGCCAGTCGTAAAGCAAAGATTCTATCGGATAGTGAAAAGTGGTATGGAAAAAAGGCGTTGCGTTATACCAGCGAATTGACGCGACTTATGAAAGAGCATGGGATTTTGTTTATGTGTCGTGCTTTTGAACTATGGCGTGTGGATGAGCAACAATGTAAAAATATCCTGCGAAGTTTCAATGATAAGACTATAGATCAGCGGAGACAGGAAATTGGAGTTGTACTGAAAGCAATTATGGATACCAATGCAGAAAAGAGGTTAGAAAAGAATGAAGCGTTAGGTAGTAATTACATAGAACAGTTTAAGCGATTGTCAGATATAACATTGCTTTATAATGCTGATGATATAATGAAGCTATTGCCATCGGCACAAAGCAAAGATTATCAGAAAACAATGCAAGAACGATATGGATATGAAGTCGAGTATGGAGCAGGAGGGAAACGTGATGGAACTGATTGATCGTGCTGCGGTATATGATGACATGATGTATGAAATGTGTGGGACTGGTTATCAGGCCAATGCTTTATCGGTTATCAATAGACAGCCAGAAGTAGATGCTGTTCCTATCCGTTATGGAAAGTGGAATGAACAATATCAGTCAGTTCAAATTGTAGAAACTGGTGTTGTGTCAAGCTGTTGTGATATGTGGAACGAACGGAAAACTAAGTATTGTCCTCATTGTGGGGCGAAAATGAATTTGGAGGAAAGATAATGGAACTTAGTAAAGTTCAACAAGAAGCAGTTGATTTTTATGAGGGGTGCTGCAATGTAATAGCCAGCGCAGGATCAGGAAAGACACGTGTGCTGGTAAATCGGATTGTAAAATTGATTGAGGATTATGACGTTGATCCCGGAAAGATTTTGGCAATCACATTTAGTAAGAAAGCAAAAGAGAATATGATTGAACGACTTACTAAAATGATTCCGGGATATGTAAAATTTATTAATGTCGAAACTTTTCATTCTTTTGGATTCCGTATTGTAAGAAAGTTTAATCGAGAAGATTTCGAGATTCTGGATGCTGACTGGAAAAAAGTAAAAATTATCGAAGAAGTTTTGCAACATTATTTTAGAGAAAAGGAGCCTGATGGACAAGAAATTGCAGATATTTTAAGTTATATTTCAATTCAAAAGAATCAAATGAAAAATCCAGATACATCAACAAAGTTTGGTAAAGTTTATAAGTATTATGAAAAATATAAGGCTGAACATAATCAATTAGATTTTGATGATATGTTGGTAAAGTGCTATGAAATTTTAAGTACCAATGAAAAAGGACTTCGTTATTGTCAGGAACAGTATCAATTTATTTTGGCTGATGAGATGCAAGATACAAATGCAGTTCAATATGAAATCATAAAGCTAATTGGTGCAAGGTATAAAAACGTGTTTGTTGTTGATGATCCGCTCCAAAACATTTTTATGTGGCGGGGGAGTGATAACAAGTTTGTAATGAATTTTGATGAGGACTGGCCTAATACTAAGATTATTCATCTAAACAAGAATTATAGAAGTAGTCAAGATATTGTTGCTGCGGCAAATCATTTTGCCAAGTGTATTCCAGAGTCAAGTCATAGACATTACGTGGAAAGTATTGCGGATAGGGAAGAATTTGAGGAACCGTATTATACAAGATATGAGAGTGAAAATAGTGAAGCAAGTGGTGTAGCAAAGAAGATTCAAGAATATGTTAAAGCTGGATATGATTATAAAGATATTGCGATTTTGACCAGAACAAATGCACAGTTGCAAAATTTTGAAACTGCTTTGTACCGCAATGAAATTTCTTATACGATTGTAGATGGTATGTCATTCATTGATCGCCGTGAAATTAAAATTATTCTTTCATATTTACGGCTGGTATGTGATATTAATGATGATGAAGCGTTTGAGTATATCTACAATCGGCCTAATAGGTATCTTGGTCAATCGTTTTTGCAAGAAGTCAAGCGTACTGCCAGAAAAGAGAAAATGTCTTTGTATTGTGCAATGTTTAGAGTAAGTAGAACAAATTGGAAAGTTAAGAATTCAGTAAATAGTATTCATGCAGTAATTAAGTCTATTAGTGAATCAAAGTATAAAACTGTTGCAGATATGATTGCTGATTTGCGGGAGTCATTGAATTTGGATTCTTATGTATCTAAGGATTTGTGTGAAAATGATGATAGCCGTACAGATAACTTGAATACGCTTCAGCGTATGGCCTCGAATTACAATGATGTTAAGCGATTTATTTCTTTCATGATGAAGTTCTCCAAAGAAAAAAAGCATGATCCTAATTCAGTTCAGCTTATGACAATTCATAAGTCTAAGGGACTTGAGTTTCCGATTGTTTTTGTTGCTGGTGTGAATCAGGGGATGTTACCTCATGAAAAGAATGTAAATGTTGATGAAGAAAAAAGGCTTATGTATGTTGCAATTACGAGAGCAGAAAAAATATTGCATATTTCTTCTACTGAACAGTACAATGGGAAAGAGTGTCAAGAAAGTGATTTTATCGCTTTTTTGTTCGAGCAATAACCATATAATCAATAAAAGGAGGAATAGCGTTATGAATAGGAGTGGATTATTGAAATGGAACTTTCTGAAAATTATTCTTGCGTAGATTGTATCTGGCACGATCAATGTGAAAGTGATGTGCCATGTGATTTCTTTGATACTGGACGAAGTGGTGGCACATTAACAGACGGAGAAATTGAAATTAGAATTGATATTAACCGTCAAGAGTATGAAAAAGCATATATGGATTATGTTGGTGAAACCTGTGACGGTAATATAAGTGCATCCGATATGATTGTGCCTGAATTTGATCCTGATAATGAATTTGATAAAGAAAACAAAAGGGAGTGTTCTGATGATTTATCTTGATAATGCTGCAACTACAAAAGTGTCTAAGGATGCTTGGGATGCTGCTCGTATCGCAATAAGGGATAGTTATGGTAATCCAAGTAGTTTGCATAAGGCTGGAACAGATGCAGCGAAGATTGTACAGAAGGCCAGAGAGCAGATCGCAAAGTGTATTGGTGCTAAACCAGATGAAATTATCTTTACTGCTGGTGGCAGCGAGAGTGATAATCTTGCTTTACGTGGTATTGCACCATGTCTTAAACAGAATGGGAAAACAACAATTATTACAAGTCAGATTGAGCATCATGCGGTTTTGAATACTTGTAAGGTTTTGGAGCATGATGGGTTTAAGGTGATTTATATGCCAGTAGATCAAGATGGTCGTGTAGATATTGAGGAACTGGAACGTGTCATGAAGATTTACAAGGATACGCTTGGACTTGTTTCAATTATGGCTGTAAACAATGAAATTGGTTCTATTCAGCTAATTGAAGATATTGGCAATCTTTGTCAAGAATATGGTGTGTTTTTTATGACGGATGCTGTTCAAGCATTAGGGCATATTTCACTTGATGTTAATGAAAATCACATTGACTTGATGGCAATGTCTGGACATAAGATCAATGCTTTGAAGGGGATTGGAGCATTATATGTAATAAATGGTATTAAGCTGGAGCCTGTTATTACAGGAGGTGGTCAGGAAAATCACCTTCGGGCAGGGACAGAAAATGTTCCGGGTATCGCTTCTATGGGTAAGGCCACAGAAGTAATGTGCAAAAATATGGATTCAGACAGAGCATATTATGAGCATTTGAGAAAGCTATTTTTTGATGAGTTAGATCGACTTAATGTAAATTATGTTGTGAATTGTTCTGGTGGCGTTCCAAACATTATTAGTTTAACATTGCCAAATTGTGAGAGTGAGGCAGTTTTGTTATTGTTGAATGAACGTGGAATTTGTGTTTCGGCTGGTTCTGCGTGTACGGCTGGTTCGCTTGATCCGTCCCATGTGCTAAAGGCTTTATATCTTGATGATCGTGACGCAAGTTGCACAATTCGGATTTCTATTGGAGCAGACAATTATAGTGAAGAAATGATTTTGGCTGCACAGGCAATTAGTGAATGCGTCCAGCAGCTTCAGGCGATGATATAATGACCGAAGAAGTATGGGCTGGTGCTTGGTATGATGGCATAGATTATTCTTGGCGTTTTGAAGTGTCTACATGGGGTAGGATTCGGAACGCCAAGACAAAAAGAATATATGCCCTTCATGCTGGAACGAATGAGTATTTACAAATCTGCACATCGGTTTGTGGAAAGAATAAAAATATCAGAATACATAGATGCGTTGCAGAGACTTTTATTCCTAATCCAAATCATCTTGAAATTGTTAATCATAGAGATGGAAACAAGAAAAACAATCAATTAGAAAATCTGGAATGGTGTTCCCGTGAATATAATTATGAACACGCAGTTGATATGGAATTGATAAATCCTATTCATACATGGCGGTTTGCTTCTGATTCACATTATGGACAATATCGTGGTAGTAATAATGGAATGGCAAAGCTGACAGAACAAGATGTGAAATTCATTCGAGAAAACTATATACCAAAGGGCAAAGGTCAGAAATGTAATCGCAAAGAATTGGCAAATTATTTTGGTGTTAGTGTTGGGCTTATTTCAAGGATTGTCAAAAATGAAATCTGGACGCATATTTAGGAGGTGCTATGACAGCAGAAAATACATTACAATGGATGATGGATTTTTACCCTGATTTATTTCCTACAAGAAAGCATTGTTTAGATCATTTGTTTTGTGTAATTGGAAATGGATATGAATGGGTTAATGGTGAACTGGTTGATAATGATGAACATAGCATACGATATAAAATGATTCAAAATATTGAACACGCACATGGTATGTGTGAGGACTTGTGGAATGAAAATCGAAAATTACATGAGAAAATACAAAAAATAAATCCAAAACATAAAATACCAATATCATTGCAATTCAAGTGGTATCCACCAAATAAAATGTATTCTTTCTTATATGATTATCCCAGCGATATTAAACCAGACTGGTTGAAAATTTTAAATGAATGTAAAGAATTACTTGTTGCAGATGGTATTGAAATTTGAAAGGAGAATTTTGTTTGGAAAAATTTTATACAGTAAATGAAGGTTCAAAGCTGTATGATGATTATTGGGCTTGGCGAAATAGTATTGCGTCCAATAAGAAAATTGTAGATGACTTCTTTAAAGAGTTTGGAATTGAAGCAGACTTGTATTGTCCAAATTCAACAGTGATTGGAATTGTGCCAACAGATAATGATAGAATTAAATTTGCAAAACAACTTTGTACAAAAGAATCAAATGAGGGGTTGCGATTCTTTAAGAAAAACTCTGCAATAAATAAGGAATGGGTAAAACGTGCTGTAAATTTGAAGAATGTACATAAACCTTCTCCTGCATGGCTAAACAATTTTATGGGCAAAAGTTCAAGTAGATTGTTTGACTATAATGGTGTTCTTTATTGTTCGTTTAGTGCCAATCAGATTGAAATGCCAGTAGATACATTTACAGAAATTAAAGGCAGCGAATTTTATAAAATTATGGAGGGAATGACTGATGATTAAAGTAGTGAATGGCGATCTTATGGAGGCAAAGGAAACTTATATTGTACATCAAGTAAATTGTTATGGAGCAATGGGACGTGGTGTGGCCTTACAGATTAAGAACAAGTATCCTGATGTTTACCGCCGTTATCATGAATACTGTGAAGATCATAGGGCTAAAAATCTGCTGGGGAAGATTTTGATGGTTCCTACAGATGATGGTAAGGTGGTTTGTAATTTGTTTGGTCAGGAACGTTTTGGTTATGGTAAGCAATATACTGATATTGCAGCACTTAGTAAGGCAATGAATAGTCTCGCTAAAATTGTACCTACATCAGAGGCGATTGCAATGCCTTATCAGATTGGTTGTGGTCATGGTGGAGCGGATTGGAGTGTTGTTCAGCCAGTGATCCAAGATATTTTCAAGAAGCATACAGTCGTTTTTTATAAGCGATAATAACAATTAATGCAATAATTGGAGGTCGGATTTTGAAGTGTGAAATTTGCGGAAAGGAAATTGAGAAAAGCCAATATTACAACAAAATCCTTTGTAGTGGGAAGTGCTTTATGATTAATTTTTGGCAAGAGATTATTGCCCAAAAAGATAAGCATATCATTATTCAAGGAGAATGCTATTGTGATGGAGGTGAAAATAGACCCGGAGCATTTCGCGGATTTTCTGGTCGAAGGTTTTGGATCAGATTTAATGATGGTTCGACATTAACTACAAACAACTTATGGTATCAAGGGAAAATTCCTGAAGAGTTTAGAAAAGAATTACCTGATACAGCGGAATTTTATACTCCAGAACATATTAGGTTTGCAAATAGCTTAATGAATCAATTTTGATCGGAGGGATTAAATGCTTGAGAGCGGCGTTCACATTCCATCATTGGACGGAAAGGATATTTACATATCAAATAATTGTAAAAATCCTAAGTTAAATGATAAGGGATTGAAAGTAGGATATAAGCTGCGAGATCAGAATGGTGATCTAAATTTGAAACGGTTTATGAATACACTTGATTATAGTCTGGATTTGATAAAGATGCAGGAGGTTTATGAAAGTGTATATCGCCGTAGAGATTTTTCGTTTAATAAGAATGGGAAAGATTATACTCAGCGAGTTATTAATGTCACATTCAAATATAACAACAAGGCTTTCAATAGAATTCGTAATGGTATTTATGTAAAGTTTGGTTATATGTTAGAAGATTTGTCTTTTAAAGATTGTGTGGCTGTTGATGATGGAGTATTAGTTGGAATTCAAACGGACACGGTTGTTGAGAATCCTGTGACCAGTGATATTCTTGGAAAGTGTTTTTATTATGAAGATGGAATGTATAAGGCAAAGTCAAATATTCCTATCTTGAATACTGTTGCAAATATACGAGAAGAAATCTATGAAAATGGATTTCTTTGTGATGGGATTAAATATGTTCGGTTCAAGCGTAGTGCTGGTTCCAGCCGTGTAGGTAAATGTCTTTTCATTGATGAAAAACTTTATAAGAAAATGCACAAGTGGGAAATGTGCGGTATCAAGGTAAAGAAAGGACAAAATATTGATTTAGCTGCATTGGAGCCATATATTGCTTTGACGCTAAGTAGCATCATTGATACCATTCAAATTCATCCAGAGAATATTTTGGTTGTGCAAGACTATAAGAGCGTTTTTAGGGACAGGGTAGTTGCAACACGTTTTGTAGATGGTAGGCTTGTATCCAAGATTGAAGATGTAGAGATCAGTAATAGCATTTGGGACGGTCAATCTTTAATGGATCGAAGTCTTTTTCTTGATTTTCAAAAGCACCAGCAACAAGGTAATCCAGATGCACGTGAACATGGTATGTTGTTACTACGAGCCAGATTTTTTAAATCATGTTGTTTTAATGCAAATATTCAACAATGGTTTGCTGATAATGGAATAACGGATGTAGGCCAGTTAAATGGTGAAACTGTAGCGCAGCGCATTGAGGATATTAAACTGATTACTACTCGAAGTTCTATAAAGTATGTTAAGTTTGGCAAGTTGGAAGATTGGCTTAATACATTAGAGTCTACATTCGGTATAGTAAAGCATGAAAAGCCAACTCATTTTTTTGATGGAAGAATGGTGCAGACACATTATCAGCTATTGAACACTTTACAAATGACATATGAGGAAGTAGAACAGTTAGTTAAACCATCTTTGGATTATGCTGATTTAGTAAGTAAGCGTCCTGAAGTACTGCGTCATCATATTAGTTACTCGTATAGAACACCAGATACAAAATTTTATACAAAGACAATGGCTTGTAACAACGATGTAATATATAAGATGTTAGGTATAACAGATAATTTTTCACATACAAAGTTGTATGATAATTTTCGCAAGTCTATAGTAAAATCAATGATGAAGAACTTGCGTTGTGGTCATATACTTGTAAATGGGAATTATAGTACAATTTGTGGTAATCCCATTGAAATGCTTAAACAATCTATTGGAGTTTTTGATGGTAATTCGACAATAGATATTGGCACAGTACACAGTATACGTTTTGAAAATCACAAGGAATTACTTGGTTCGAGAAGTCCCCATGTGACAATAGGAAATGTTCTTATAACTCGAAATGTATTGTGTTCAGAAATTAATAGATATATGAATCCGACAAATGAGATTGTATATATCAATAGTATTAATGAAAATATTTTGGAACGATTATCTGGAGCAGATTTTGATAGCGATACTGTGATGCTTACTGATAATAATATATTGGTGCAAGCAGCTAAACGAAATTATGATTATTTTCCTGTTCCAACAAAGTTAGTGGAATCTACAACACGTCAAAGAAAATACACAGACGTTGATAAAGCTGATCTGGATATTAAGACAAGTATTAATAAGATTGGCGAAATAATCAATCTTTCGCAGGAGTTAAATTCTATCCTTTGGGATCGGTTGTATAAAGGAGCGGCTATTAGCGATGTGATGGAATTGTACTGTGATATTGCTCAGTTAGATGTTATGAGTAATTTGGAGATTGATTCTGCGAAACGTGAGAATCCGGCTAATAATGCTCTTGAGTTACAATGCCTAAAGAAAAAATATGATATGCGTGATAATAAAAATAGACATATTAGACCTTTGTTTTTTAAATGTATTGATGGATATAAAGGTTATCGGGATAATTACTATATTTATTCAGAAGAAGATGGAGAATATATAAAACAATGCACTGTTGAAAGTTATAAAGAGGCAAAAATATTAAAAGCTAATGGAAACATAATTGAACGAGGAAGAATTACATATCAAAAGTACGAAACAAGTATGGACTATTTAGAAATGTGTATTAATAAGTTTGTAAACAGGAGAGGGAAAAGAAAAGAAAATGAGGAAAAATTACCATTTAGTTCGTGTTTGGTTCAGCCTTGTAAATTAAATGGGCAAGTTCGATCTTATCAAATAGAGAGAATTATTGATTGTGCTAAAGATTTTAAACAGAATGCTATAGATACATGGAATAGTAAAGATTTAACGTTGTCGATGGTTGAAAAGAGAAAGATAGTTGATTCGTTGAGAAATGAGTGTGTTAAATATATAAATTCAATTTCGCTTGATTTAAGGACGATGAGACATTTGCTGACGTTAATAGAATCTAAAGATATGTCGAGAATATCAAGATTTTTATTTTATACTCTTTTTCAGTCAAAAGGTGGTCAGTTTTATGATTTATTAGAAAAAAGTAGAACTCCTATATATAAATTAGTAGAGTCGATTGATGGTGATATACAAATCTTTGATTTTCATTATTTATGTCATGTTGTCTAAAAACTTGCAAAAAAGGGGGTGTTTTTTGATACTTAACATTTGTGAGTTTCTTGAAATCCCCCTATTTTGGGGAGTTTTTAAAAGACTTTTAAAAAAAAGAAGGGAAAGAATAATTCTTTTGCCAAATTTATTGTAAAGGACTGAATATTTTGATTTCTATTACTAAGGCAGAATCGGAGCGTGTACGTAAGGTGTTTCCTCGTGCAGAGATTGTAAGAACCTGTATTCAGAAAAGTAAACGGCATCATTACTATTTGCCAGAGGCCGAGAAGTATTTGCGGTTGATTGTTGATAGTAATTATGCAGCAGCTTCTATTTGTCAGCGGATCGACAAGGAGCGTGAACGTAGTAAGCGTAATAGATACCGTCATTAATGGAGGTGGACTAATGAATAAGCGTGGATTTTACGATATTGAATGCGGTTTTGACGATGGAGCAATTCTGAAATCTTGGGGGGTCGATGAACTTTTCTATTTGCGTAATCTGCAAAATAGAAAGCTGTATCTTACTGAAGATATTGACGAGTGTGTTATTGACAACGTTGTACGACATATCCTTCAGTATAATGCGGATGATAAGGAAAAGCCAGTTGAGGATCGTAAGCCTATTCTTCTGTATTGTTCTTCTAATGGTGGTTCTATTGATCCGGGATTTGAATTGGTTGATGTAATTCTACAGAGTAAAACACCTGTTTACACAATTAATCTTGGTTATCAGTATTCTATGGGGTTCTTGATTGGCCTCGCTGGGCATAAACGTTATGCGTCTAAGACGGCAAAGTTTTTGATGCACGATGGCACGAACTTTGTTGTCAATTCTGGTGCAAAGGCACAAGACCAGATGGAATTTAATAAGCGTATTGAGCAGCGTATTAAAGAATACGTTTTGTCCAGAAGCAAGATTACATCTGATGAATATGATAGCAAACTTCGAGTCGAATGGTATTTGTTTGCAGATGAAGCCAAGGAAAAAGGGTTCTGTGACTATATCATTGGTGAGGATTGCACTCTTGATGAAATTCTGTAAAGGTGGTTAGTATATGGATGAATACCGTGGATTTCAAGAAATCAAGTGTGACGATCCAAGACTGAATGATTTCTATGGAAATCTATCTGAGAATATTTTCAACTGTTTACAAAACGAATACGTTTTGATTTATGATGCCGATGGAAATGCTAAAGACTTTTATCGGTGGGATGGCTCCGCATATATTCCTGTAGGATATAAGACGATTAAAAATGAATATACGGGAATCATTAAGCCAAGAAACCCGCAGCAGCGTTTGGCTATTGAATTGCTTTATAATGATGCTGTAACAGTTAAGATTCTGTCTGGCTGTTTTGGGTCAGGAAAAGATTATCTTATGGCCTCCGCAGCGTTGGACTTAGTTTTGCAGGGCAAGTATGATAAGATTATGTGGGTTCGGAATAATGTAGAAGTGAAAAATTCTAAGCCGCTTGGATTTTTGCCGGGTGATGCGTTTGATAAGTTGTTGCCGTTTGCAATGCCGTTAGCAGATCATTTAGGTGGTAGAGATGGATTGGTAGCATTGATTGATTCTGACAAAATCGAAGTAGAACATTTAGGTTTTATTCGTGGACGTGATATTAAGCATACAATCATCATGTGTAGTGAGGCAGAAAATATGACTAAAGAGCACGTCCAGCTTCTTTTAGGACGTGTAGGCGAAGATTCTGCCCTTTGGTTGAATGGTGATTATAAGCAAACAGATCATAAGACATTTGCGGAAAACAATGGCCTAATGACTGCGGTAGATCGTCTTAAAGGACATAATCGTTTTGGGTATGTGAAATTACTCAAGACGGAGCGAAGTGAAACGGCTGCAATGGCTGATTTACTTGATTGATATAACAATTTATTCAAAAAAGAAAGGGATGATTAGATGATTAACAATTTCATATGTGATAGTTGCGATCATTATATGGTTTGTGAAAAGCTGAAGCCTTTAATGAAGTTTCATGAGAGTGCTAAGAAGGATATGATGATTACGCTTACTATGGAAGAGTGCATGGATTATGCGCCTGATGCAGATGCAAAGGGCAACTCTGGTGAAGATAAGAATTAAGAGCAATATAATATTGTTCTTGGAAGGGAGTGATGACAATGGAACAAGCTGAATTTTTAAGCCGACAGTTTAATTTACTCTCTCAACGTTTGAATGATCCTTCTATTGAATGGCAGGATATAGCGGATTTACGTTCTGAATACACAGGTGAAGATGAACACCGTGATACGATTCGTAAGGGAGCAAAGTTGTTCTATGAATATTTAGAAGCTGGTTGGGTTAAAAATCCTGCCGAATGTTCTGTTGTCTCTCCTTCAAAAGTTGCTGTTCAGATACGTGAATTGCAAAAGGAACGCTGTAAGATTCAAACTGAGAAATTAGAGTTTAATCGTTGGCTTCGTGAAAATGCACGTGATGAACTAATTGTAGAGCATATTTGTCAGGCCGTAGAAAAGCTGGAGCCATTAGCTATACCAAATCCAATTCATACTGATCTATCTGATAGAGAAGGTGTGCTTGTTTTTGGTGATGAGCATTATGGCACAGAATTTGAAATTCACGGCTTGCATAACGAGATTATTAATTCGTATAGTCCAGACATTTTTGAAAGTCGTATGTGGAATTTGCTGGAGCAAACTATTTCTATTACCACGAAAGAAGGATTCTCAAAGATTCATGTATTTTCAATGGGTGATTTTGAGGATGGTTTGCTGAGAGTGAAACAATTAATGCAGCTTCGTTATGGTGTTGTAGAAGGAACTGTTAGATATGCGGACTTTATTTCAAATTGGTTGAATGAATTAAGTAAATATGTTGAAGTTGAATTTCAAACGACCAGTGGAAATCATACTGAACTTCGTATGCTTGGTCAACCTAAAGGAACATTTACCAAGGAAAATATGAGCCTTGTTGTGGATGCGATGATTACAACAAGACTTGCTAATAATCCTAATTTTACATTTGTCAAGAATCCTACAGGATATATTTTTGCTGATATTCTTGGTTATAAACTGTTAGGGATTCATGGTGAAGTTAAAAGTATGGAACAGGCCATCAAAGACTTTTCACAGATGTATCGTGTGCAGCTTGATTTTCTGATCGCTGGGCATAAGCATCATTCTCGTAGTGAAACAGTTGGTATAAATCAAGAAGTAATTAATGTTCCAAGTATTATCGGTGTCGATGATTATTCTCTGTCAATTCATAAAATGTCTAATGCTGGAGCAACTTTCCTTGTATTTGAAAAAGGTAAGGGGAAAGTAATTGAGTATGCGATTAAATTGTGAGGTGACATATGAATAGGAATGAATTAATTGCCGATATTGCAAATAGAACAGAACAGGCCAAGAAGGATGTTACTGTATTTATGGACGCATATGAAGCAGCTATTATTGCAGCTTTAAGTCGTGGTGATTCTGTTTTACTTCATAAGTTCATGAGGATTGAACGTAAAGTGAAAAAAGAATATAAAAGTCATGGATTTGGAACGGGCGATTCAAAGATCGTACCAGAACATGAGTATGTAAAGATTCGTCCGGGAAGATCTTTAGCGGATTGCGTAAAAGAAGGACAGGGGTGATATACCTCTGTCCCGGTATGGGAAGATAGCTTAACAGGTAGAGCATTTGGTTGAAGCCCAAAGGGAAAGGGTTCGAGTCCTTTTCTTCCCACCAAAAACTTTTGAAACAAAATTCAAAAAACCTATTGACAATAACAAGATAGTCAACTATAATAGCTATTGTCAGGTGAACATGATGTGCCTGATAAAGATTTTAGCAAATAACAATAAAGTCAATATGGGGTGTTGGTCAAGCGGTTAAGACTCCGCCCTTTCACGGCGGCATCACGGGTTCGAGTCCCGTACACCCTACCAATAATAAAATGAAAAGGTAGATGTAAAATGACTCCGATTGCAAATATGAATGCTTATAATGACGGAATGCGAAAGAGTATGTTAGATAAGATTTGGTTTTTGGATAAAATTGATGGCAATATTGACACAGTTTATGATTATGGATGTGCAGATGGATCGCTATTGAGAATGGTGAGTGAAATCTGTCCGAACATGAAATTGGATGGATATGATATTAGCCAAGAAATGATTGATATTGCAAAAAAGAATGTTCCCAATGCGGAATTGTTATCGACAAATCCAAAGATGAATTTGCATAATACTGTTCTTAATGCCTCGTCTGTCTTTCATGAAATTCACGCTTATTCTCCTGATATTGAATGGGATTATCAAAATATATTCAATAGTGGAGCAACATATATTGCAATTCGAGATATGTTTTATTCTAAACATTCTTGTCACCCAACAAATTCTATATCTTTGGCAAAAGTTCTTCAGCATGAGAAACCAGATAAAATTTCAGAATTTGAGGCTTTTAATGGGGGGTTGACCAGTAACAAAAATTTTTTACATTATCTTTTAACTTATCGTTATGTTGAGAATTGGGATCGTGAAGTTAGAGAAAATTATTTTCCACATAGCATTGAAGAATTTTTGAATAAGATTCCTGTACATTATGAAGTTGTATATTTTGAACACTATACACTTCCGTTTCTTAGAGAACAAGTTTGGAAAGATTTTGGTTTTACATTATCTGATTCAACTCATGCAAAAATTCTTTTGAAATTAATTGATTAAATACATAGGCAAGTGAATACGGGGATATGAAAGTTTTGTGGTGTTCTCGTCATATAGCCCATAAACCACCGCTTGCTTTATATATTGCGGAGTAGAGAAGTCTGGTCTATCTCGCCATCCTCATAAGTTGGAAATCATGGGTTCAAATCCCATCTCCGCAACCATTTGGCCTCGTAGTTCAGAAGAGTAGAACGCCAGCCTGTCACGCTGGAGGTCGAGGGTTCAAGTCCCTTCGAGGTCGCCATATGCAGCGTAAAATCCGATGTAATTCTTGGGGCCAGTGTGGTGTGGTTAAAGTACCGTTCGATTCGGTTGTCAAACATCGGGAGTCTAAGTGAACCACATTAATGATTAGATGCTGTATTATTTGCCTCTGTAGCACAACTGGTAGTGCAGCGCACTTGTAATGCGCAGGTTGCAGGTTCGAGTCCTGTCAGTGGCTCCAATGGGGTCATAGTTCAGTTGGTAGAACGTCTGCTTTGCAAGCAGAAGGTCGTGAGTTCAATTCTCACTGGCTCCACCAGATATGTTCCAGTAACTCAGTTGGTAGAGTAGCGGCCTTTTAAGCCGTCTGTCGTGGGTTCGACTCCCATCTGGAACACCATATAAAATTTATTTTGGAGCGTATCAATATGAAAACTAATGTAAGACAAGTAGATATTACTGGAAAAGAAACAGCACAAGGGAAATGGTGGATGTGGAACGAAAAGTGTGATCGGTGTGGTACAGATTGTCAACATACTGGAATAATGACAAGCAAGAAACCAGATTTGAACGAAGTAGATTTTTGTATTAACTGTTATCGTGAGTTGATGGATCAAGGCATCCCATATGAAGAAGCCTATCGTAGATACAAAAAATAATTTGCTGGTGTGATGGAATTGGCAGACGTGGCAGACTCAAAATCTGTTGGTAGAAATACCGTAGGGGTTCAAGTCCCCTCACCAGCACCATACGGATCATTAGCTTGAAGGTCGAGCGATTGGCTCATAACCGATTGGACAAGGTTCGATTCCTTGATGATCCACCAATCCCGTATCACAACGGTCTTAGTGCATATCGCTTATTGGTGATGGCGGCTTGCAACGCAGCGGGATTTATATAGGGGTATAGCCAAGCGGTAAGGCTGTGGACTTTGACTCCATGATCGTAGGTTCGATTCCTACTACCCCTGCCAATTTATATTAGTAGGTGTGACTATGGCAAGAAAAATTGTAAATGCAGATGAAAAAATTGTTAGAAGTATTCCTGCATCTGATAGTGGTGCTGGTGTTCTTTGTAAAACAAAATCTGGTCAGCAATATCAAATTAGTCAAAATACAGAGAAGATGAAATTTACATTATGGAAGGTAGTGGACAAAGGATTTGTAAAAATTAAAACTGCAAATTCACCAGTTGATTTGTATGATTCTGTTCCTTGGGATGATTAATATTTATATGCTGCTGTGGTGGAACTGGCAGACACAAGGGACTTAAAATCCCTCGCCTTCACTGGCATACGGGTTCGATCCCCGTCAGCAGTACCAGCCGCCTTGGGTAAGCGGCAGATGGATTCTCCTTTCTTTGCTATAACAAACTACGTTACTGGAGTTACAATACAATTTTTCAAGGCACATTGGAAAATAATTGTTTTAGACAGTAGCACCACAATAGAGGATAGAACAGGCAGCTATCACCGGGTCAGATTGTGCGTACTGACATAATGGAGATGCCGAAGTGTCGCTCGGCCTATTGTGGATTTATCTGGATGTAGCTTAATGGTAGAGCGCATGATTTGGGATCATGTAGGTTTCAGTTCGAGCCTGAATATCCAGACCAATATTCTTCTATAAGTGGTTCCTCCAAATGTTATATGATTCATGTTAGATAAGGGTCACGGCGATAGCTGCTCCAGTGCAATTCTGGTGAATCTAACACAAGGCCAAGGAGTTATTTTCTCCTTGGCCTTTCTATATTCCTCGGTAGTCCAGTTGGTAGAACGCTTAACTGTTAATCAAGATGGTGCTGGTTCGAGTCCAGTCCGAGGAGCCAAATTTAAAATAAGGCGAGGTGGCAGTATGGCAAGTAGATCAGGCAGTTCTAATACTGCCAAACAGAAACCAATTAAAAAAGTTTGTTCTGCGTGTGGCGAAGAAAAGTCAATTACACGTGATTTCTTTGTTAGTTATAATTCGTTACATAAAGATGGCAGAATTCCTATGTGCAAGGATTGTATCAAGAATGCTTGTTACAATGATGATGGTGAATTTGATCTTGAAAATTTTCAATCTCTATTGATGCAGTTAGATAAGCCATTTATTCAGGAATTGTGGGATAAATCAACAGAAGAAGTTCGTAAAAACACTGGAATGACTGATGTATCTGGTGATGCAGTTGTTGGCAAGTACATAAAAAATATTTCTATGCAACAGCATAGAAGTAAGAGTTGGAAAGATAGCAATTTCAAAAATACAGCAGAAGTTGGAATTGAAAGCGCACGTAGAAAATCTATTAGTGCAGAAAAAGTTTACTATTTGAGTGATGGTGAATTTGTTGTTACTGAGGATGTAATTCGTTTGTTTGGTGAAGGATATACTGCAAAAGAATATCAAACAATGAAACGAATTTATGAAGATAGTAAACAAGATTATCCGAATATTTCAAGCAGTCAAAAGAATCTACTTTTGCGATATGTTAGGTTTGCTGCAAAGGAAGAAATAGCAACCAGTTCTGGCGGCATTGCAGACGCAGAAAAATGGTCTAAGTTGGCTTCTGAAGCACTTAAACAGTTGAATGCTATTGATGTTCAAGGTGGTGTCACTTGCTTTTCTGAGTTTTTTCAAAAGTTTGAACGAGTTCAGGATGTTACAAGAATACTGCCTGAATTTAAGTACAGGGCAAATGATGCTCCAGATTTTATTATTTGGTGCTATGTGAATTATTGTCGCCGCTTGGAAGGAAAACCAGAAGTTGAGTATTCTGACGTATATAAATTTTACGATGAAAAGGTTGCGGAATATATAAAGCAATATGGTGATCTTGGTGGGATTTTTGAGGATGATCCAACTTTATCTAATCGCAAAAATATTGAGGAATTCATTAAATTGCCTCCTGATTATTATGGGGATGGTGAGTAAATGACTTCTGAAGAAATTAAGAAAGCTGAATATTTTGCAAGTTGGTGGATTTGGTATCCAGATTTGGCCCTTGATTTAATGGCTCCAGAAGAAGGAGCGATTAAGCTGCACACTGATCAGCGTGTGTTTATGAGAGCAGGAACAAGATTTTTCAGTGAACATGGTTGTTTCAATCGAGGATACGGAAAGACATTTCTTGAATTTGCAAACATGGTTATTGTTTGTATTCGGTATCCTAATATTGAATTATCATTGACTGCGCAAACAAAAGAAAACGCCGCAGCATTGCTTAAAGATAAGTATAATGAACTTGTTCGTTATTATCCAATGCTGGCAAAAGAAATTGTAAAAACCAGCTTTATTAAAGGCGATGCTCTTATTGTATTTAGAAACGGTGCAAGAATTGACGCATTAGCAAATGCCCAAACAAGTAAAGGTCAACGTAGAAAAAGAATTAGTATTGAAGAATCTAACTTGATGGATAATGTTATCTTTGAAGATGCGTTGGAACCTGTTGTTGAAGTTGGTCGTACTACTTGTGGGAAGTTGGCAATCGTAAATCCAGAGGAACTAAATCAGCAGATCAATTTCTATACAACTCCCGGATTTAGAGGCTCGGATGAGTATAACAGAAATTTGGCAATGTTTCATGACATGAGAGATTTGAATGGAAAGATTGTTTTAGGGTCTAACTGGATGCTGGGTTGTTGGTATGGGCGTGGATCAAGCAAAAGTACAATTCTAAAAAAGAAAAAAGATATGTCACCTATTGCTTTTGATATGAACTACGGCGGTAATTGGGTTGGTAGTTCTACAGGTGCGCTTGTTAATATCAATCGCCTTATGAATTGTCGAACGCTTACTGCGCCAGAAGTAAATGCAGCAAGCGATGAAGATGAATATTATTTAGGTGTTGACGTTGCTCGTTCTCAGAACAAGAGCAACAACCAATCATCTATTGCTGTTGGAAAAGTAATTCGTGGAACAGATGGAAAGATAACTGAAATTCAGTTAGTCAATCTTATTCATATGTCAAATACTTTGAATTTTTCAACGCAAGCAATAATGGTAAAGCGTGTTAGAAAGCGGTATCACGCACGAAAAGTTGTTGTTGATGGTAACGGCCTTGGTTCTGGATTAATTGATGAATTAATGAAGTCAAATTTTGATCCGCTTACTGGAGAAACATATCCTGCATGGGATACTATGAATACTACCGCAGAACCAGAGTCTCCAAAGGCGGAACAGTGTTTATATGATCTTAAAGCACAATCTTGTCAGACACAAATTCTTTCAAATTTTATCAATGTTATTGATTCGTGTATGCTAAAATTTCTTGAAAGTAGAAATGGCGGCGATGATTATTCAATTCGTACAGATGAAGATTTGAATTCAAAGGTTATGCCATATGTTCAAGAAGAATTGTTCTTCCAAGAAGTAGGCAATTTGAAACTTGTTCAAAATGGTAAAAATCTATCTGTTGAAAAAGTCGTTGGAAAGTTTGACAAGGATAGATTTTCAGCAACGGCTTACTTATTGTATTTTATTATTAAGGTTGAAGAAACTGATAATAACAAAAGCGATGTTGACATGAAATCTTTTGCAAAGCGGCTACAAGCATTGAATCGTAAGCCGAGAATGTATTAAGGAAGGATGGTGATTAAGTGTCAAAAACAAAGGTAATTTATTCTAAGCTGGATTATGACAGAGATTCAAAATCATTTGAAGATGCTGTCAGTGGCAAAGGCCGTCTTGACTTAGGTGCATTTAGAAGGCTTATGGTTCATGATTTGTGTGCAAATACGGAAGTGTTAAAATCATATAAGATTGGTAGTTATCCTATTGAACGAATACAAGATGCTTTGAATAATCCAGCGGCTCATTCAAATATGATTATTGATGTTAGTCGCCAGCTTATGGGTACATCTCAATTTTATATGAGACTTAATAATTATTTTTCAAAAATGGGCTTATTCAATTATAACATTGATGTGTATGATGCAAAAACAAGCGAGTTAGATTCGGAAGAAAAAATGAATAAGCTACGAGATTCTTTCGCAAGTGTTTGTTCTGAATTTGAAAAAATGGGGTTCAAACATGAAATGTTCAAAATTATGAGTACGCTTATTGTAGAGGATGTTTTCTATGGTTTGATTTTTGAAGATAGCTATGATTTCTTTATTCATAAGTTGAATCCTTCAATTTGTAAAATTCGGCAAATTCAAGATGGCGTTTTCAATTTTAGAATTCGTTTGAGTGGTATTGATCCATTAGAGATTGCTACTTATCCTACATATGTTCAACAAGCATACATTGAATATAGAAACGGTGATGATTATTTTGATGGGTGGTATATTCCTCCAGCAGATAAACAGGTATGCTTTAAGTTGAATGAATCGTGTTTGTATCCAATGCCGTTGCTACTGGCCTTGGTTAAGGATATTCTTGATTTGGATGTTTATAAGAAATTGAAGATGCAAAAGGCCAGAGTAGATAACTATAAGGCCATTGTGATTGAAATTCCTATTGATGAAAACTATGTTGATAAGCCGCTTTTGACAGATGAGACATTGGCTGTATTTGCGGAAATGAATAAAGCTAATATGCCTGATGATATTGGTTTGATTCATGCTCCGGGTAAAGCTACTGCGGTAAGTTTTAAGGACAACACAAATAATGCAAATAATTTGAGTGATGCAATTAAGAATATTTATGATAATGCTGGTGTATCAAGTGAAATGTTTAACAGCGGATCGTCTGGAACAGCGTTTAAGCTGTCTCTTGAGAATGATGCCGCTTTTATTTATGCCTTTTACAGACAGTGCGAAAGATATTTTACACGGTTTATAAAGTTGCGCAAATTTAATAAACCAGCATATAAATTTGCATTAAGAATTCATGATTCTACTGTTTTCAATCGGAATGAAGTTGCAGACGCATTTTTGAAAGCTGCACAAAATGGTGAGCCTTTTAAGATTGATTATGGTGTTGCATTAGGAAAGTCACCAAGTAGACAGCTTGGTAGTATTTTTTTGGAGAATCATGTTTTGAAATTGCACGAGGAATACATTCCTTTAGCAACTTCTTATACGTCTACTGGTGAAGATGTTTCAGGTGGTCGCCCTACAAATGAAAGTAGAGGCATTGATTTATCTGAGGAAGGCGAAGCTACAAAAGATAGCGATGCCAATTTGAATCGTTAATATCACCTTTTGGTGTTATTAAAATCTTTATAGAAAGGCGGTGATGAGGAAAGTGGGTCATGAACGAAATAGGTTGCCAGTTGCATTTACGATCAATAGTTGTGTAGATACTGAAGATTCTCGTTTTCTTGCCATTACGATTGATGTTCTACATACAGGTTTGAATTTTAACGGCAGTATTTTTGAAAAGGAAGTTGTTGATGCTAATGCCGATAGTATCATGAATACTCCAGTGTTGGGGTATATCGCTCTGAATCCAGACGGAGAGTTAGACTTTCAAGGACATGAATATAAGACTGTTAAAGGTGAAAACGGTAAAGATTACGTATATGCTGGTTCTGCCTATGGTGTAATTCCAGAGTCATGCAATTATCGTTGGATTGAAAAAGTTTGTTCCGATGGAATTTGCCGTGAGTTTTTTCAAGTTGATGCTATTTTATGGCGCAAATTTGATGATGCAGTTACAATTTTTGAGCGTGATGGCGGCAAGCCGCAAAGTATGGAATTAGAACTTTCTTCAATCACTGGCGAAGAAAATGATGATGGCACATTCACATTTACAGGCTTTAAGTTTGAGGGATGTTGCTTATTATCGTCAACAGATGAAAAAATTCAGCCAGCTATGATTGATAGCGGTGCTGTATCTAAATTTACTGCTCAGACTATTGCTCAAGAAATTAAGAATAAACTGACAGAATATAGTATGTCTGTTGAAAAGACAAGTGAAAATCAAGAAAGTGAGGAAGGTGAGAATATGCCAAAGGCTAATTTTACCTTGAATTTGATGGAGCAGATTGATGAAATTCGTGCTGTGCTGGGCGAGAAGAAGTATCGTGACAGTTGGGGCTATGAATGTTCTCAGTATTGTTTTGTTGATGTTCAGGGCGATGAAGTAATTGTTATGGATCGTGCTGACCATTATCGTATTTATGGTATGAAGATGACTATGGATGGCGATAAGATTAGCGTTGATTTTGCATCTGCTACTCGGAAGAAAACTACATATGCTGATTTTGATGAAGGTGCGGATGATTCTGCGCCTTTTGTGTTTGAACAGGCTGTTTCTGATGTTGCTACGTATATGAGCGGTCAGGTGGATGCAGCCAATGAGGAAAAGGCTACGGCGGAGGCCAATTATACTGCCGTTAAGGACGAGTTGGATGAAATGAAGCCAAAGTATGATGCTTATGTTGTTGCAGAGCAACAGCGTGAGGCCGCAGCTATTGAAGCCGCCAAGGATGCAGAGTTTAGAAAGTTTGATCAGCATTTGGCTGATAGTGCTGATTATACTGCGCTGAAGAAAGATCGGGATAAGTACACTCTTGAGGATATTCAGAGTCAGTGTGCGATTATGTTCACACAGAAAAACTTGAATACAAACTTTAGTCGTAAGCCTAAAGATGGTGGTGCGCCTTTGACCGCAGACGTGTTTGAACAGAAGCCACAGGCAGAGGTAAATTCTCGTTATGGTGTGCTTCCTACAAAGACTAATTAAAATGAAAGAGAGGGATTAAGACTATGGATAAGAATTATACTGTCGTTGAGACTTCTAAGATTGCCGCTGTTCGTGGTGGCGGTCATTTGTATAGTCTGATTGCTGATGTTGATGTGGAGAATGGTCACATTGGCTATGTTGGTGATCTGGCTGATGATGTGGAGGGTCTTGAAACTCATGAGTTCTTGGCTCCTACTGCTGATTTGATTGGTAAGAATCGTGTTGTACTGGTTGCAAATCCTGAGTGGGATTATGACGAGACACGGCGCACTAATCAGGCTCTTTATAACTATATCAATGAGGCTGATCGTCCTTTCCGTGGTTATGATCTGATTGCCCGTGATGTGTATGCTGTGAGCAAGGAAGGTATTAACTATGGTTCTGCCGATGCTCCTGAGATTGGAAAGTACGTGATTGTTGAGGCTGGTAAGACTACCGTAAAGATGGTGGAGAAGGCTGATACTACTGGTCAGGGTTTTGTTGGCAAGATTATCGGTACGGCAAAGCGTGGCCTTGGTTGGAAAACTGAGGGTGGTAAGCAGTATGGTCGCCCTTACATTATCTACTTTATCGAGATTCTGCGGAACGATATTGTGGGTTAATTGAAAACAAGAAAGAGAGGTATTGAATATGGCTTGTGATATGAGTAAGCTGGCTAATTTCTCTACTGAGAAGCAGCAGTTGATCGCACTTGGTATTGATACATATACTGGTGATGTGGCTAATTATGTTGCCAAGGATGTTGATACAAGTGCTGGTAGCATGGATGATGTTATGCGTGAACGTTTTGAAAAGGATGTTCTGCATGGCGAGAAGTATAATTATCGTACTTATCGTAAGTACAAGAATGATATTTTCGAGATTCTGGAAACTGTTCTGGATCAGACTTTGCCCGAAGGTTGGAAGGAGAACGAGTTCTTTGATCGGTTCGTAGAGACTATTCGTGTTGATTTAGGTGATAAGAATGAGTTCTATGCCGAGGACAATGGTTACTTTACCGTTTCTAAGTTTAGTGGCAACCATTGGGATACCATTCGTGAGCGTATGGACATGGGTAAGTCCTTCTCTGTTGAAACTTCTTGGTGGGAGGTTCATTTCTACAATGAGTTTGAGCGGTTCATGAAGAACATTGATTCTTGGACTAAGTTGATGGACAAGGCTCGTAAGTCCTTCTTACAGGCGTTCCAGAATGCCGTGTATGCTGCGTTTAGTCAGATGAGTGATATGGCTCCTGAAGGTTTTGTTGGTCATGGTTCTCTGGCGACTGATACCGAGCGTGATGCTTTGCTTGAACTGATTGATAAGGTTGAAACCGCTAATGGTGTAAAGCCAATTCTGGTTGGTACGGGTGCTGCGCTGCGTAAGTTGCAGAAGAATATTGATGAGAATTGGATTGCTCAGTCTGCCAAGGAAGAGCGCAAGAACAATGGTATTGTGTCCAGTTGGGAGGGCTACGATCTGATGCCCATTCCTCAAGTGTTCAAGCAGGGTACATTTGATTTTGCTCTGTCCACTACACAGATTCTTATTGTGGCTACAAATGCGAAGCCAATTAAGTTTGTGTTCGAGGGCGATTCTCGTCTGAAGGAAACTAATGATAATCGTGATAACATGGATCAGACTCTTGAGGGTCAGGTTCAGGTTAAGGCTGGTTTGGCTTCTGTTACCAGCGATGTTATTGGCTATTGGGATTTGGCCTAATTAAATCCTAAATTACAAATTGGGAGGCGTTAAAATTGGCACAGGAAAATAAAAACTTGAATCCTGAAAATGGGGCGTTAGAGCAGTCTGACGCTCCTGCCACTTCCACTGTTTTGAATGATGATACTAAGATTGTAGTAGAAGCACGTGTTCCTGCTGTTTATTATAGTTGTCCAGTTACATTTGAAACTTTTTCTTGGGTGGAAGTCGGTGATACACAGGAAATGACTTATAAGCAGCTTCGGATTATGAATGCAAAACATCCACGCTATTTCACTGAAAAATGGCTTTTGCCTTGTGATAGTACAGTTATGAAAAAGTTGAAACTGGATAAGTATTATGCAACTAAGGTAAATCGTAGTGACATGAAGAAGTTCTGCGGCAACGATGTGAAAGATGTGGAGGAATTGCTTTCTGGTTTAAGTTCTGATGCAAAAACTGAATTGACACCTAAAATTACAAAGTATGTCAAGGATGGTAAAATTGCAAATGTTAAGATGATTCGGTTGCTTGAAAAACAGTTGGGTATTGAATTAATGGATTTGGTGTAATGGAGGTGATTCCTTATGGGTACACCTTTTACCGAACTTTATGGAAGTGTTTTATCAAAAATAAGGAACTATGACTTTATACATCTGGAGGAAGATGAAATCAATGAAATTCTTTCAGATTATATACGTCCTGCGGTTGCAAACTTTAGAGGTTGCAGACAAGATTTATCACAAAGGAACAAGGTCAAATTTAAGTGTAAGTTGACAGATGCGGAAATCGAAATTCTATCTAATTATATGGTAATTGAATATCTTGATAGTAATTATATCCGTGTCCCTCTTATGTTAAAGCCAACACTTTCAAGTAAAGATTTTAATGCTTTTTCGCCAGCAAATCATTTGAGTAAAGCGATTGAAACACGTGAGACTTTTCGTAAAAATAATGAGGCACTTTTATCAAGGTATCGCTGGATCAAGCGTAGTGAAGATGGGTAGGAGGTGATCGTTTGTGGGAGCATATCAAAATTTCCTTCGTAGAATGAAAGCTGGAGGAAATTCGATGCGAGATGATCAAATACATAATGCCTTGCATATGGTTCAAGAAACTTTTGCGGACGATCCTTCTTATGTACCAGATGGTGTAACTATATGGAATTCAGATAGAATTATTCATCCAAGAATCTATAATCAAACATATCGCTCTACATCGCCAGCACAAGCAAATATTCATACAATGATTCATGAGCCTATTTATATGGGCGATGTGATTCCTTGGCCTGAACATGGATATTGGTTGTGTGTTAATGCTAATAATTTACATGGGATTCAATGGGAAGGAAAATTGTCTTTTTGTAATCATAAGGTTAAGTTTTTTTCACCATTAACACATGAAATCGTAGAATACCCAATTAGTGTTATTAACTCAACACAGTATGGTAGCGGCGAAACAGATAGATATGATGAAAAGTTGCATATGACGATTGGTACATCGCAGATGATTGTTTATATTACTTTTGATGAGCATACGAGATTGATTGATGGTGGATTCCGTTTCTTGTTAGATAGGAATTTAGAAAAGCCTACTGCTTTTGAAGTAAAACAGGCCGATACTATTAGTTATTCTGATGCTGGAGAAAGAGGATATATTCATCTTACTGTTGCGGAAGATCAGTTTGATCCTAAACGTGATAATAAGGAATTAATGATTGCAGATTATGTTTTCGATCCGATTGGAACAGGGGCAGAATTGAAAGATAATCCTGATATGTGGATTTGAGGTGATAAAATGGCTATGTTGTGTGAATTAAAAGAATTTCGCAGTCGAATTAATGAAAAACTTTGTAGCGATCAAACGATTGTTGATTTGATTAATGATAAGCCAAATTCCTCAATTCCAGATCGTGATTTGATGTATAAGCAGATATTTCCTTATGCTTATACTCCAGATGCAGTTAAGGATACAGGTACTTTTATTTGCCATCGAATTTATGTACCAGAAGTAATGAACAAAACATTTAAAAATATGACCATTGCATTTTATGTGTTTGTTCATCAAGATAATATTCGTACAAGTAAGGGTTTAAGATATGATTTGATTGCAGAAAGAATTGAGGATTTGTTTAATGGTTCTTTTGATTTGGGTGTTGGAAGAATGAAACTTTATGGTTTTAATGATATTAGTCCAGCCCCTAAATTTCATGGTGTATCTTTAGAGTATACCGTTACAGACCTTAATCGGCCTACCATTAATGGAAATTCTGGAACTGGTGCAAAAGTATGATTCAGAAACCAAATTTACTTAAAGTCAGCGATTATAAAATAAATGATAAAATTTCGGTTCATGTTCCAACTGTTGATGAAATTTTTGATTTTGGAGATATGAAATATTATAGTATCATTCAAACGCTAATTGCAACTCCTTTCGATTTAATGGTTGAACTTGATGATATTGGAATTGATTATGAGACAATTACTAATTTTCAGTTATTCATGTTGATGATGGAGTCGATTATTGCCAATGAAGATGATACATCAATTTTGTTCGGTGGCTTGAACCTAAAGAACTTCCAAGAAGCGGTTAATTGCAAGAATAACGAAAAAGTTCTTTGGGACAAAGAGAATGATATTGTAATTGACCAAATGATCGCTTTAGAAATTTGCAATACGATTCGTAAAATTCATTTTTGGGAGGCTCCTGTTGGTCAGGCTGGTAATGCAGAAGCAAAAAGATATTTGATTGAACGAAATCGAAGGAAGAAACAGCGACTTGCTAAGAAACCATACAAGTCATTTTTGGAAAACATGATTATTTCTTTGGTTAATACTGAGGAATTTCCATACAATTATGAAACTGTTATGGGACTTAGTGTATATAAGTTAAATGCAAGTTGGAGACAGATTCAAAAAAAGAAACATTGGGAACAAACAATGAATGGTGTTTATTTTGGAACTGTCGATACGTCAAAAATTAATCTGGAGAAGATTAATTGGTTGTCACCAGAATGAATTTCTGGTGATTTTATTATGTGAAAAATGAAGGAGGATTAGATATGTCTAAGGTTGTTGTTAATGATCTGATTATTTCCAGTCTTGAGACTATTATGGCATTTGGCATTAATGGCGGCGCACATCGGTTTACGTTGGATGAGTTGCAGAATGCTACTATTGCCAATAGTCAGGACAATACTGCTTTGACTGGTAAGGGTGGTCGTACCATCGGTCAGTTGAAGCGGAATAAGTCTGTTACTGTGTCTGGTACAAACGGCATGGTGTCTATGGGTCTGGTCGAGGTCGAAGTTGGTTCTGCTGGTGAGCATAAGGATTCTACTCCTGTAAAGGTTCCTGATTATCTGGTTGTTGCGGGTAATAAGGCCACTACCAGTTATAAGGCTGTCGGTACGGCTGGCAACGAGATTCAGGAAGTTATTGTTAAGAACTCTGATGGTACAATTAATAAGCGGCTGACACAGGATGCTACTGCTACTGAGGGTAAGTTTGCTTATGATCCTGCTACCAAGGAACTGACTTTCGCTGATGGTGAGATTGAGGATGCTACATCTATTGTTGTGTATTACACTCGTAATGTTGAAGGTGATGTTATCAGCAATATTTCTGATAACTATTCTGAGACTGTCGAGTTGTACGTTGATGCACTGGCAAAGGATAAGTGTCAGAATATTTATCACGTTCAGTTCTATATCCCTTATGCTGACTTTACTGGTGCGTTTGATCTTGCTTTTGGTGATAGTCAGACTACTCATGGCTTTGAGGCCACCAGTATTGCATCTGCTTGTACTAATGGTGGCACTAAGTTTTGGGATTTGACTGTGTTCGGTGAGGACGCTGAAGATGCCGAGGATGCGGGGAATACTGATGAAAACCCTTAATTGGGTCTGACCGCTTAACTATCCCCGCCCAAGGTCAGACTCTTTTGGGCAAGTCTGTTTCTGATTTAATTGGCACAGATGTAAAAGTGTATGCTGACGGTTCTGTAACAGGTACACTTAAAAATGTGAGTGGTTTTACTGAGTTCAATTCTGCCGATGTAAATGAACAGTCTGGTCATTATTTCCCGCTGCGACTTACTCAGGCAGGAACTAAAATGACTTTAAAGACAAATGGTGTTGCGAAGCCCGGAAAAGAGAATATGAACTTTGATCCTGATATTCTTTTCCGTGTTACCGATAAAAACACTACTTTTACCATTGAAGTTGATGGAAATGAGGTCGTGACTTTGAACTTTAAGAAGGCTACTTTTGCTTGATTGAGGTGATTTGATATGGCAGTACATACTATTCCGTGTCGTGTGTGCGGAAAGATGTTCACTCCTTGTAATAAAACGAGTGGTGCGCTTGGTGCTTTCAATTATCGTGAAGTAGCTTGTAGTCCTGAATGCGGTACAGAATATTTGCGCCGTGTTCAGGCTGCACGACAGAAATCTTCCAATGCCCCTGATGCAACAGTGTCTACGGATGACAAGAAGGTAACTGAAAATAGTCCAGAGCCAAAGCGTACACGTGGTAGGCCACGAAAGAAGGTAGATTAATAAAGAGTGGGAGGGCTGATGCTCTCCCCTTTTTTAGTTTTGTGGAGGATATGTGGAAAACTTAAAATTAGTTATAGATGGCAGGACTTTAGAAGATTATGAAAGAACATATTTCCGATTGCATTCTAAAGCAACAAAAAAGCCAATAGAAAATCCTTATCACCCACTTATGAATCAGTGGATGATAATGAAGCGTCCAATGATGAACGCATTAAAACAAAAGTGGTCGGATTTCATAGTATGGTTTATTAATAAACAAGGTTATTCTAACCTACTCATTGAGAAATGCAAAATGAAATTCACTACATATTATAAAACAAATCGCAGACATGATGTTGATGCTACAACTCCGAAATTCATTCTTGATGGATTTGCAAAAAGCGGATTTATCATTGATGATGATAGTAAACATTTAACATCATTAACGCTTGAATGTTATGTGGATAGTGACAATCCACGTACAGAAATTGAAATAACAAATATTATTTTAAAGGAGAATTGATATGGGAAAGATTACTAAAAAGTCAATTAATGCGGTTCTTGATATTTATAAGCGCAATTCGGGTGATACTGTACTGAAACTTGGCGATCCTGATAATGGTGATTCTATTGTTATGGAAATTGCTCTCAAAACTTCTTTGACAATTCCTGAAAAGGGAATTTTTGTGGATCGTGTTGTTGCGCCTTGTTTTGATGAGAACGGTGATTTTATGCCGCAGTATCTTGATCCTTTGTTTATGATCACTCTTCTTCAAATGACTACTAATGTGCCTGTAATTGAGGATGTTGTTCCTGTTATGAATGAAGATGGTACAGAGTCAGAGGAAAAGGTTTCCATTATCAATATTGAAAAGACATATGAACTTTGTAGAGCAATTAATCTTGTAAAAAATGCAAATGATGTAAATTATCAAGCATTAATTGCTGAATTGAAGCAGATGGTGTCTGATAAGCTGGCCTATATTAAAGAGATGAATCTTCGTAAGGCATCTAATTCTTTGACGATTCTTCGTCCACTTTTTGATGCTATTGCAAATGTGGAGGAAAATAAAAATCTTTTGGAAAGGTTGAAACAGTTGACTAATGATGTAAGTTCGATTTCTGACACAGATTCAGATGGAATGTAATTATGTCATTAGACAGCATTATTAAAAATATTGACGTATCAAAAGTAACTGCTCCAACAGGTTTAACATTTGGTCAAGAATTAGTCAATGCAGCAAATTTACTTCGTGATTGTATTCAAGAAAGAATAGATGTTGAATCTATGAAGGGTTGCATAAATGCTTCTGATTTAGCTGATATAACAGTAAATGAGGATTCAATGACTATTGCTGTAAATATAAAGCCAGATTTGCGTCCGTCTATTTTTAACGGAACAAACGGGAAAGTAGCAAATATATTTTGGCTATTGAATGATGGCTTTTTAGTTAGGAAAGATTGGTATTTTGATAATTTCCCCAAAAAGAAAAATTGGGTAATTCATGTTGCGAAAAATTTTGTTGAGAAAGGCATAAAGGATTTTGAAGGTAAAGTAAAATTGCCAATCGCCGTGAAACTAATTGAAAGGCCAGAATTATATTATTGGGAATAAATTAACCGCCTCTTTATGAGGCGGATTTTTTGTTATGGAGGTGAAATGAATGTCTGATGTTGAAGGCCGTATTGTATTAGGGTTAGATATAGCAAGAACAACTGAGCAAATGAATCGTGACCTTAATCAAGTGCTGACCAGTATTGGTAAAAAAGAAATTACATTAAGCGCAAAGTTTGAAAATATCAATGATGCAAAAATCACTTCACAGATCAATAATATTGCAAAACAACTTAATCAATCTTTGACTATGAAGGATTTGAAATTCAATGTTGGTATTGAACAGAGCAATATTGATCGCATTAAGAAAGAACTGGCTGGATTAAGGATTAGTGATTCTGGCGCAAAAGAGTTGACAAAAGAATTCACCTCTATGAATGTTGCTCTTGAAAAAGTTCAACATAAGCTGGTTGAAGTTAAAAAAGCAGAGGATGATGGTGCTGAATCTGCACAAAAACTTTTAAATCTTACTATTCAAGGAACAACTGAGGAAGGAAAACTTGTCAGTGTTACAAAGCAATACAATGTTGAAACTGGCGAGATTGTAAAAACACAGACTGCTATTACTGATAACCTCAAGGCCCAGCAGCAGGAGCAGGATAAACTTGCAAGAAAATCACAAGCTGATAATGATTCTCGAATTAAGTATCTGACACAACAGAGAACATTGCTGAAAGATATTGAATCATCTTATACCAGTAGCGGATCAAGTAAGTATGTTAAAGATGATAACCACTTGCAGAATTTAAAGACGCAGTATGAAGCAATCGAAGCGCAGATTAGGCAGCTTGAAAGCGCAGAAGGTGCATTGACTCAACAGCAACGGTCAAATATTTCTTCACAAATTGCGGATTTAAAACGTTTGGCAAAAGAGTATCAAAATGCAGAATATGTTGCAACACAGCTTCGTACTAAGGACATTTCTCCTATTAAAGAAGAACAGTTATCAAAATTAGTCGAGTTTGAGAATGGTCTTAAAAATAGCAATAGTCTGACAACTGAATTTAAGAATAGGATTACTGAATTAACTGGACAACTTAGTAATGCGTTTGATCAGAAAACTTTAACAGGTTTTTTGAATAGCTTTGATTTGCTTAAACTTGATGTAAAGTCGTTCCAGCAACAGCTTAGATATTTGGATGCACAGTATAAGGCATTAAATACTGTGCGTAGCAAAATTTCAAGTTATCAAATTCAAATGGTTGGTGTTGATAAAAACTCCAACGAATACAATGCTATAAATAATCAGCTTCAACAGCAATATGAATATGAGAAAAGAATTTCTGCGGAGATTCAGAGAATAGTTAGTTTTCATCCTGAATTAATTAACTATTCAAATGAATTTAGTAAGCACGTTATTCAAACATCTGAAAATACTGCAAAGCTGGCAACAGCCGAAGCTAAAGTTGCTGATGAAGTAGAGAGAACAGCGAACGCTTATCGTACTCAGGCTAATAATAATTCCTTTATAAACAGTATTGATGCGTTAGAAACAAAGTTCCTTTCTCTGAAAAATGTTAGTAGTCAGGCTGCTACGACAATGCAAACTGATTTTGCCAATTTGAAGTCTTTAGTTGAGACTATTGCTACAAGCACAGACAACACACAAGTCGTTAATGCTTATAAGCAGTATGATGAAATTATTAAGAAAGTATCTAACGATCTTGATATAATGGCAAGACAGTCTAAGGCCAGTGAGCAAGCAACACGTGATCATGAGAAGGCTGTAAAAGATGACGCAGCGGCTCAAAATACATTAACCCGATCTGCCACACTGTCAAATAAGATTGAAGCATGGATGAACCAGAATACTAAGGCGGCTCAAGCATATGGTGATAAATTGCGTGAACTGCAATCTATTCTGGCTAATAATCAAAATCCTGCCATGTTTACAAGTGCGAGGCTTGAATTTACAAAAATTCAATCAGAAGCAAAAGCTGCTGGACTTGTAACTAATCAGTTTGCGGCCTCTATTAAAAATACTACATTACAGTTACTTGGTCTTTCAAGTGGCGTAATGGTTATTCGCAAAATTATTTCTGTTGTTCAAGAAGGCGTAAATACTGTTGTTGAACTTGATACAGCATTAGTTGACTTGCAAAAGACAACTACTATGTCTGGATCGCAGTTAGTATCTTTTTATGAAGATGCAAATGACGCTGCGAAACAACTTGGCGTTACAACAAAGGATATTATTCAATCTGCGGCAGATTGGTCACGTTTGGGATATAGTGATAAAAACAGTTCTCAAATGATGGCTAAACTTGCTGCTCAATTTGCGGCAATTTCGCCCGGAGTTAGTATTGAAGAATCGACTACTGGATTAGTAAGTGTTATGAAAGCCTATGGTATTGAAGCAGAAGAAGTTCTTGATGGCGTTATGTCAAAAATTAATATTGTAGGTAATACGGCTGCTACATCTAATGCTGAAATTATCAGTGGTTTGCAAAACTCGGCTTCGGCAATGGCGGCAATGAATTCTACTCTTGAGGAAAATATTGCGCTGTTTACTGCGGCACAAGAAATCACTCAAGATGATTCAAAGGTTGGTAATGCTATTCGCAGTATTTCAATGCGTGTTCGTGGATATGATGAGGAAACTGGAGAACTTTCAGAGGAACTTGCTAATATTACTGGCGAAGTATATGATTTAACAAAAGCTACTGAAGATTCTCAGGGAGTTTCTTTGTTTACTGATGAAACACAAGAACACTATAAATCAATTTATCAATACTTAAAAGATGTTTCAGAAGTATATGATGATTTGAGTGAAAAGCAACAGCAAAATTTGATGGAAAAGCTGTTTGGTAAGAATAGAGCAAGCGTTGGTCAGGCTATTTTGCAGAACTTTGAAGCTGCTGAAAAAGCTATGAATAACATGGCTAATAGTGCTGGTAATGCTGATGCAGAGATGGAGATTATCACTAAGTCTCTTGAATATAAACTTAATGCGTTACAAGAGACTGGTGTTGGTGTATTTCAAAATCTGTTTCAAAGAGAAGATGTTGGTGTAGTAATTGATATTCTTACAAAATTGGCTGAAGCTGTTGATTTTGTGACGGATAAATTAGGGCTTTTTGGTACAGTAGCGGCAGGAGTTGGAATTGCCGCATTTGTAAAGAACTTTGGTTGAGTGATTAGATCACACACTACCTATGGATGATAGTGAGCCTAATTATATCAAGGAAATTACATGATGGCGTAATTGACAAGATATAGTGATAGGAGTTCTAAAATAAACAGAGGGATAAATACTGGAAATCCTTTAAGGGCCAGATAAACTACAACGTAACCAGCAATGGTAAGCGTGAATGTTGCGAAAGCAGAAAAAATTATCTGGATGGTCTATGCTGAGATAAAAGCAGGAGTAATCCTGTGCTACGGACTGTGATAAGAGGAAATCAGTAGGACGCAGACCTTTATGGCCTGAATCCTCAGAGACTACCCACCCTCAAAGCCATAAACCGCCAGAAGTGTTTATGACTTTTAACGTATAGTGAATAAAGTCTTTTTGAACTTAGCTTTATTCCTTGCCAAGCTACCGAAAGGAGCATAAGAAGTTCAAATTATTTAGGTTGCCATGTGTGACCGCATTTACCGCAACGGTTTACTGTTTTACCAGCACCGATCAGGCCAAGAGTCCAGTTGACACCCCTTGCCCCGGTTGTAATGGCGGTAGAACCGCAATGAGGACAACGAATGATATTTGATGATACTGGTGCATGATAACAGTCGAGTTGTGTATCTGAATCTACAATTTCGCAATGTAAATTATATTTTAAAAATTTATTATTAAATTCTTTTGCATATTGTTCTGCTTCTGATTGTGTTAAATTGTCTTTCTCGATAATATACTTGTTTTCATTAGGAAGAAATCTAACAACTTTCTTTAATTGTGATTTTGCGATTGGATACCCACAGTGAATACACATATTGGATTTGTCGGATACATTCATTCCGCATTCTGGACATTTTATAATAGCCATTTTGTTCCCTCCTTTGACATTTATTATAGCATATAATTTGAAATTTGTCACTACGTTCCATAGGTGAATTGCCAAATATTTTGTCAAAGATTTCAAATGGAATTGCATTAACTAAATCAGAAGTTAGTAGTATGACAATGGCTTTTGATGCAATGTCTGTAAGTAGTCGTGGTGCTACTATTGCTACGTATGAACTTTCTGCATCACAAGTTGCTGCTTCTTTAAGTGGTGCGGGATTAGAAGCCAGTGAAATTGCCGCTAAACTTGCTTTAATGGGATATGATAAAGAAGCTGTTGTTGCCGCTTTAATGACAACAGGATTAACCGAAAGTCAAGCTGAAGCCGCTGTTGCCGGGTTATCATTTGCGGCAGCGGAAGGAACAGCAACGGCAGCGACTAATGCTTTTACAACATCATTAGCAATGGCAACAAAAGGTCTTATTGCATTTTTGACAACAAACCCTGTTGGATGGGCGATTCTTGCCGCAGGAGCAATTTTTGGTCTGGTAAAATTATTTGATGCTTTAACATTATCTGCTGAAGAAGCAACAGAACAAATGGAAGAATCTGTTTCGGCATATGAAGAAGCGACCAGTCAACTCAAAAGTTTAAATAATGAACTACAAACTACACAGGATCGTATTGATGAATTAGAAGCAAAAGACAGTTTGACTTTTGTTGAAGAATCCGAATTACAAAAGTTAAGAGAATCTGTTGAGTTGTTGCAAATTCAGGCAGATTTAGCAGAGAAGGAAAGCGTTCGCAAGGCTAAAGATGCAGCCGATGATACTGTTACTGCATATCGCAAAAATTTCAAACATGATATTTCTGCTGATGCTGTAGATGAGTATATTTCAACTTCAAGTTCGACAGGAAATAATGCTGGATTGCTTGCAGATGAAAGTAATGTTTCTGCTATGCTTGCTGCCATTGAACAGTTTAAGCGTTTACGTGATGAATTGGATAAGGATAGCGAATATTATGCAGACGATTACCAGCATTTTCAGGGGATTATTGATGATACAACTGATAGTCTTTGGGATCAAGTTACTGTTTTAAGTACATATAAAAGTAACCTTGAAGCAATTCCATATGATGAGTTATCTGATGAGCAGAAACAGGCTCTCGATGAAATTAATACTGCAATTCAGTTAATTTATCAGTCATTAGACCCTTCTAAGTGGAACGAAATTCAGTGGGAGAAAATTTCTAATAGTGACCAGTATAAGGACGCTGTAAAAGAATTAACTGATATTTCTACTGAGACAGAGATTACAGTAGATACTATTAGAAGTAAATTCCCCGAATTGGCACAAGCCTGTGAAGATGCAGGGGTTGAAATTGAATCTGTTGTTAATAATCTGAATGGTATGCGAGATGTACAAGATGATACAGCGGAATCTATTGGAACATATTCTGCACAACTTTCTGATCTCACAAAAGTATTGTCGGATTTACAGTCTGCTTATGATTTACTTGAAACAGCACAAGAAGAAATGGCTGGTGGCGGTGGCCTATCTCCAGATACTATTGCTGACCTTGCTGAAGCAGAGGAAAATTATCTTGATTATCTGTATGAAGAAAATGGAGTTGTCAAGTTAAATACTGAAGCATGGAAAGAAAATGCCGATGCAAAGATGCAAAATGAGATGGCAGAAATTCAGAAAGAGATTGATTCTCTTGAAGAACAGAATGCAATTTTAGAAGAGAATATCAAGTTTTATAAAGAACGGCAAGCTGCTGGAAATGGTGCAGCATGGGATAACTTGATTGCAGAAGCAACGGCAGATATTAATGAAAATACCGTTGCTATTGCTGAGAATCAAGGCAAACTTGCTCTTTATAGTAGCCTGTATGGAAGTATCACTGGCGATCTTGATGCGTATACATCTGCATTAAATAACTTTTCTAATATTGCAAATACCATTGATTCTGTTTCTGGTTCTTTCCAGACACTTGCTGATTTGCAAGCACAAGTGGCAAATGGATTTACCATGTCACTTGATAAGGCTTTGGAGTTTGCGAAGGTATACCCTGAAATTCTTAATAATGCTCAAGTGTCGGCAAATGGTCAAATTACTTTGAATGAGGGCGTTGTAAATTCCTTTATTGAGGGTAAGAAGGCAGAACTGGATGCACAAGTTGATGCGGAGATTGCTAAACTTGAAGCAGATAAGGCGGTTCTTACTGCAAAGATGGAATTTTCAGAAGCAGAATTAGAACTTGCCAAAAGTGTAGCCGATGGTGAGGGCGATATTACAAAGGAACTGGCTGAATATCGGATTAATGCTGGCAACGCAGTAGCACAGGCTCTAATTGATGCTGGTATTGATGAGGCCACGGCGTTTAAACTTGCAGCGGCGGCAATGGCGCAAAATGCAGAAGAATTTGACCGTGTTGCAATGGAAGTCTGTACTGATGTAAATGGCAATTTCAATAAGGCTGCTTATGATCTGGCGCAGACTATGTATAAGAATTTAACCAACGTTAAGACAGACCTTGCTTCTGTAGCTACACAAGCACATGAGACAGCAAAGGCAATCGCTGGTGTTGCTGATGGTTCTGTTTCTGGATCGTCTGGTGTCGTTGGTGGTTCTGGAGGCGGTGTTGGCGGTAGTGGCATTACGCTTAATCTGACAAGTGGCAGTTTTCAAGGAACAGAGTATACGTACACAGCAAAAGAATCTGGACTTGAAGATTTCATTTCACAGATTGAACTTGATATTTCTAATTATCAAGATGCTATTGCGCAGATTGATGGTCAGATTGCAACGTTACAGGCATTAAAGAACTTACCGTTAAAGAGTTTCAAATCTTCTGGTTCTGGTTCCGATTCTACGGCAAGTGAAGTTGAGGAATATACTGCTGCCATTGATGATTACCGTGAAGCGATTGAGCGTCTTAATCGAATTCAAACAAAGAGGACGGATTTGGAAACAAAACTGTCCAATACCAATGATTTGAGAACGCAAATTGAATTACAGAAAGAATTGATTGGTGTTTATGAAGAAGAACAGAATGCACTTCATGATTTGAATGAATTACGTGATCAGACAATCAAAGATGGAACAGCAGCACTTCAACAACTTGGATTTGATGTAGAGTATGATCCTGATAGTAACTTATTCTTTGTAAAGAATTTGGAGCATTTGAATGAATTAGTTGCTGATAGTAAAGGCGAATATAATTCGTTGCAAGAAGCTACAAATGCTTTACGTCAAGATACTGAAAATCTGATTAACACATTGGGCGACCTTAATGAAGCAAATCAGGAAAATTCTGAATCTTGGTTGGAATTAGCTCAAGCAATGAAAGAAGCCAGAATTTCTATCTATGAGAATACTCGTAAAGAATCTGAAAATAAGATTAAGTTGTCTGAAAACTGGCTGAACAACGCAATTAATCGTCCAGTTCAAGTAAGTATCCCTGTTTCGGTTGACAAGTCTGAATTACAAGAATTGATTGATTCTTATAAGGAAGAAATTGCTACTGCACAGGAACTTGGTATTGATCTTAATAAGACGATTTATGGGAACATTGACACAAACAATCGACAGATTTTAGAGTGGACAGAAGAAAATCTAAATAAGTATAAGGATGCGTTAGCGTCTTGGGATACAACTGTTGATGAGATGCGTGGTTCGTTCTCTACTATTTTCGGATCGTCCTCTGAGTATGACGGTATTGAAATTGCGTTTTCTCCTATTCTTCAAACTGAAAATGGCCCTGTACTTTTGGATTCTCATACTGTAGATGAGTACATTTATGGATTGATTGATAAAGCTGGTGAAGGATGGACAAATGAAAAGTTGCTCCAGCTTGATACAGAAGGTTTGGAGTTTGATGGACAAATTATCAAAAACCTGTTAGCTGATATTGGTGATACTGCAATTCAAACTGGCGAGGCCATGCACTATGTCGGTGATTTGGGTAGTATTAGTACAGCCTATAAGGATATTGAGGATGCCGCAGCCGCAGCCAAAATGTCCGTTGATGATTTGAATAGGGCTATTGCAAATGGAAGTGTTGATAATATTGGAACTACTAATGTTTCATATTATTACGATGTTGCAAGCATTGAAACACATATTGCTGAAATTGTTGGTCAGTATAGAAAAATGCAAGAAACAATCCATGAAGAAGCGGAATATTACCGTTCTCTTGGATATGCTGATACCAGCGATGAAGTTAGCGAACTGTCTGATCTTTGGTGGGACTACTACGATAAAATTGCTGAAACTGCTGCTAATGCTTGGCAACAGGTAGTAGATAATGCCAATGATGCTCTTGATAGAATTACAGGTATATATGATACTTTAAAGGATGCCGCTCAAGAGTATGCGGATAGTGGGTTCATCACTATTGATACATTGCAGGAGATTTGTTCTTGGGGTGTTCAGTATCTTGCTTATCTGAAAGATGAAAATGGACAGTTAGTTATCAATGAGGATTCGATCCAGAAGGTTATTGCAGCACGTACAGAACAGATGGCGGTTGAAACTGCGCTTAGTTATGTTCAGCAAATTCGTAGTGCGATTGAGCGCAACGAAATTAGCGAACTGATGAATCTAACGATGGCAACCGAATTTACCACAAATGCAACATGGGATTTGGTTTATGCACAGTTGAAGTTGCTGAATGTGTCTGGTGATCTTAACGATACGATGTATGCTGGAGCGTTGCAGAATATCAACAATCTTCGTGCGCTGTCTGGTATTGCAATTACCAGTATTGGCAAAGTTGAAGGTTCGGTCAAGGAGGCCAATGAGTCAGCTAAAAAGGCTTTGCAGGAGCAATCTGATTATCTTGATGATTTGCTGAAATATGTCATGGCTATGATTAAGCAGGAAGTCAAGAATCAGGTTGAAGCCCTTGAAAATCAAATTGACAAGATGAAAGAGATTGTCGATTTGCAGAAAAAGTCTTTGGATTTGGAACGTGAAAAGGATGAATATTCTAAGAACGTTGCTGAAAAGACAAAAGAACTTGCCAAACTTCAACAACAGCTTGCTTTGCTTGAATTGGATGATAGTCGTGAATCGTTGGCGAAACAGGCAAAGTTGCGTGAAGAAATCGCAGATTTGTCAAATGATTTAGCTGACGATCAGGCTGACCATGCCTATGATGCGGCAAGTGATATGCTTGATGATATGGCTGATGCTTATGAAAAAGAAAAGCAGAAGGAAATTGAGGTGTTGGAAAACACCATTTCTTCTGAAGAAAAATTGTATCGGCTTGCCATTGAGCGTATTGAAACGCAATGGGATACACTGTATCAGCAGCTTCTTGATTGGAACTATGAGTATGGTACAGTTACCAACAATGAGATTACTGCTGCTTGGGATGCAGCCTGTATTGCTGTTCAGCAGTATGGCAGCTATCTCAATGCGATACTTGAAACCCAGCGACAGCTTGCGGCACTGGAGGCCAGTTCAAGTTCTTCGAGTAGCAGTAGTACAATCATTGGTGGCACTGGTGGAACGACCGGAACTAATACCACACCTAATGTAATTGGAAATTCTGGACAGTATGATACCAGTGGTGGGCAGGAAACGGAAAACGCTCATAATATCATTAAGCGGATGTATGCGAATAGTCAAGCGTGGGCTTCGTCCAGTCCTGAAAAGCGTACTGCGATGCACGAGGAAAATAAGTCTTTGGCAGCACAGCTTAGTAGATACGGTATTATTGCTGTTACTGATGGTTCAAGCTGGTATGTAGATAGAATCGGCGGAGCATTGTTGTATGATAAGTATAGAAAGTATACCTATCATACTGGTGGTATCGCTGGTGACGATTCTACATTAAAGCAGGACGAGTTATTTGCGAAGCTGAAAAAGGGAGAAGCTGTACTGACAGAAGCGCAGCAGGAACCAATTTATCAAGCACTTGATTTTGCAGAAACCATGTTAAGTAGATATGGTAAACTGTTTAGTTCTATGTCTGACACTGATATGATTGGTGGTAGGATGCAGGAACAAATTAAACAGGATACGCAACAGGCTCAAAGTGCTGTTCAGAATAGTAATATGGCTAATGAGTTCAACATCACACTTCCTGTTCAAGTATTACAGAAACTTGATGATGCTGAAATTCAAAGTCTTACCAATAAGATTAGCAAGTATACAATCAATGAACTTGATGAAGTATTTGGATTGCGTGGTAAGCGAAGTTTCAGACGTTAAACTAAAATGGGGCAAGATTATTTCTTGTCCCATTTACTATATTAGAAAGGAGGTCATCATTTGGTTATTAATTTTGCAAAGATTGATTTGCGTAAACGTCCCAATTTTATTGTGAGAAATTTTGATGGAACTGCAATCGGAGTTCTTGGGAATATTTTGCGTCCGACTGCGCAAATTCGATATAATGAAGTATCCGAGATTGAATTTGAATATCCAAAGTACGTAAATGGGAAGAAATTAAACGAATATGATCTTCTAACTGGAATGAGAATTATTGATGTAGATGGATTTGGACAATTTGTATTGCATAATCCAGAGGAAACGGATGATGGAGTGAAATCAATTAAAACTTGTTCTGGATATTCTTTGGAGTATGAGTTTACCAACAAGAGTATTTCATTAGAAGAAGGAACATATAATTTTTGGAATCCATTTACACCAGACAGTACAATATTAGGAATTATTCTTTCTGAAATGCCTTCTTGGAGTCTTGGAACAGTTTCAAATCGCTTGATTGGTAAATATCGAACATTTAGTGTTGATGGTAAGTCAATTTATGATTTTATGAAATCCGATTTGGAAAAGACTTATGAATGTGTTTTTGATTTTGATACTTATAATCGCAAAATTAATGTTCGCAGTACATATGATGCTATCCCAACTAAGCCAGTGTATATTGCAACAACTAATCTTGCAAAAGAAATTGTAGTCGAAGAAGATATTGATGATTTGTTTACAGTGCTTGATGTAAATGGTGCTGACGGGGTTGATATTCGTAGTGTGAATCCAATGGGGGAGAATAAAATCTATAATTTGGATTCATATATGACTGAGGAATACTTTTCGCCAAGTATAATTTCAAAATGGAATAGATGGAAAGTGACCTTTGACGGTTATCAGACACTTTACTATTCTCTTGTAGTAGCACAGAATATGCAGATTTCTCGTTATTCTACTGAAAGTGCTGTTCTAACTGATTTGCAAGGTGAATTAACAGCATTGGAGTCAAAGAAAGCGGCATTAATTCAAGCTGTTGCTATGGATAGTAAAATGCAATCACAGTTAAATACTACAAATTCTGAAATTCGTGCAAAAGAAAATGAAATCAGTTCTCAAAAGAATTTGCTTACTCAAATTCAAAATCAGGTCAACAACTATACAAGCCAGTTGAAACAGATTAACAAAGAAACTGCATTTTCCTCGTTTTTTACAGATAATGAATTGAAGATTTTAGATAGATATTTTAAGTGTGGCTCTTTAACTGATAGTTCGTTTGTAGCGAGTAGCGTAGATAGTTATTCGGCAGAATCAAGTATAACACGTGGAATTTCTGCTGCGTTTAACTTGAGTAACTGCACAACAGTAAGACGATCAACATATACAAGTGATATTACATTTTATACTATTCGTGGTGGTGATATTAATGTAAATAACACACAGCTTAAATTAAGTTCAGAAATTGTTAATGGAACGCTTCAAGTTAATCGTGATAATACATTTGTTATGTCTCTTTATCTTGGTCGTGGCTCTATTAATGGCGAGAGTTTCCCAAGCGGAACATTATCATTAACTGGAAGATTATATACCAGTGTGTCTTATACAGATACGTCATTACGAATTAGTACATCTTCTACAACGGCCTATATGACATATGAAGTGAGTGAATATCAAAGAATGTCTATTGCATGGGATTTATATGAATATGGAAAAGAAGTTCTGGATAAGAAATCATCTGCCGTATATCATTTTTCTGTGGATAGTTCTAACTTTTTTGCTATAGATGATTTTATTTCTTTTGCAAAAGAGTTTACATTAGGTGAGCGCATTTATCTTCATATAGGCATGGGTGTTATTGAACCTATTGTAACCGGTGTGGAAGTAGAGTTTGATGATCTTACAGCACTTGAACTTGAATTTGCAAGTGATTTTCAGGTTAAAAATGGGAAGTTTAGTTGGCTTGATAATTTGGATCAGTCTGTGTCTATCAGTAAGACTTTGGATTTTAACCAGTTTAACTACAGTAATTTTGTAAATAGTGGAGCAAATACGAACATCAAAAAGTTTATGGAGTCTGCTCTTGATACTATGAAGAACATGATTCTATCTGGTACGCATAATGAGATTACTATTGACCAAGCTGGTTTGCGTTGTCGTAAATACGATGAGGCCAGCGGAGGTTATAGTCCAAAGCAAATTTGGATGGCTCATAATGCTCTAATGTTTACAAATGATGGTTGGAATTCTGCGACCATTGGTATCGGTGAATTTGTGGATAAGAATTTAGGATCATTGTATGGTATTGTTACTCCTGCTTTGGTAGGAACAATTCTTGCTGGTAATAATCTTATCATTGAAAGTGAAAAGACAGATGGCGGGATCGCCGTATTCAAGATGGATGGAGAAGGTGCTTCGCTTCATAATGCTTCATTTAATCTGTATGGCAGTTCTGGCGGCAGAATTGATTTAGGGGCTGTATTTGGTATTGTTGGTGGTGGCGATAAAAATACAATGTTCTACTATAATTCTAAAGGTCAACCGACAGGTGTAAGGACTGAGAAAGGTCGTAGTGTTACCAGAATTAGCAGCTTATCATCTGGAGATGTGCCAAATGCAAATTTCTGGATTGATATGTATGGAGATGTGTACTTGAAAGGTACGATTGATGCTGTTTCTGGCATCTTTCGTGGTTCGCTTGAAGTTGGTGGCCCTACCGCATTTCGTGTTGATAAGCAAGGGAATTTGAGTATTGGTGGCACAGCCACAAATCCTAATTTTTATGTTGATGCAAATGGTAATATGAAGGCCAAAAGTGCAGATATTAAAGGTCGTGTTGATGCTTCATCCTTGTATATTGGTGGGAAAAACATTTTAACAAATACAAGTGGCAGTAATCATTTAGCTACTGGTTCTTCAAAGATTGATTCGGACTATCTTGATTTATATGGCATTACTATTCGGAATAAGAATACGAATGGCGTTACTTTCCAAGTATCTGATTCTGGAGTAGTTACTATCAATGGCAATATTACTATGGGTGCTGGATCAGTTATTAATTGGGCAACCGTAGATCAGTCTGGAGAAAATCCACAAGTAACATCACTTAGAAATACTGTTAATAATCAGATAAGTGGTTTGCAAACAGATATGTCCAATATGCGTTATGATATGAACCATCAATTCAATATTATTAATCAGGATATTGATTATAGAATGTCATGGATGCGTGATGATATTAATGATATTGAATATAATTTGAGACTTGTTCAAGATAATATGCTTTCAAATTGGGAAGTACAAAATATTGCAAGTACAGTCATTACAAACAAATTGATTCAGGCTCCAACAATTCAAGGTGCTTACATTCAAGGTGGTACTATGCAAGGTGTCCGTTTCTATCTCGGTTCATTTGGGTCAATTTATGATGGATATGGTAGTGATGGTGTAAGAAGAACAGATTTAGTTTATATTGAATCATCACGAGGCATTGCAATAGCTGCAAGCGAAGGAATGCGTCTTGAGGCTGGTGGAGGTCTTTGGCTGAACTGTGATGTTCATGTAAGAGTTGGTGGCAGATGGACTACTTTAGATGAAGCACTTTCAAAATAGGGAGGATAAAATGATTGAGAAAAAGGTAAACAAAATGAGTATGGATGAAATTCGTAATAGGATTGAAGCAGTTTGTAGAACTCTTGATACTATTACTGTTACAGGTATTCAAAATGCTGGAAACTTAACAGGCTGCTATTCTATTCTGAATGATATTCTGTTGGCTTTCCCTGATATTCCTGTGGAGGAACAGCAAAAACCTGATTAAATGATTGTGAGGTGAGTAGATGGGGTTTATTGCAAAAAAGTTTTCGTTTAATCGGATTCCGTGTGAACATTTTGGACTTCGGATTTATGATATTGACGGAAACACAAATGAAGCTACTCCCTTTGCCAGTACAGGTGAATTGCAGACTGATGTGATTCCGTCCAAGGGACGGACTTTTTTATATGGTCGTTCATATGAAAGTCCGCTGGAATTTAACTTAGTGTTTGGCCTTGATCCATCTGAGGTGTTAAATATGCACGAGTATTTGGATCGTTATGAAATTAATGCGGTTGCAAATTGGCTTGCTGGACATAATGAGTATCATTGGTTGGAAATTGAACAACCAGATTTAGAAATGATTCGGTATCATTGTGTAATTAGTGAATTGACACCTATTCAATTATCATGGTTGCCGTGGGCGTTTACTGCAAAAGTAACGTGCGATTCACCATATGGCTATATGTTTCCTAAGAATTTTCATTATTCTTGTTCAGGAACATCAAATATTCAACTGATTAGTCGTTCTACTATTAATCAGTTGTATTATCCAAAAATGGAAATTCAATTAAACGGCAGCAATACAATTTCAATAGTTAATCAATCTTGTGGTAATTCAGAGTTGAAATTCTCTGGATTACCACAAAGTCATTTCTTGACAATTTCGGTTGATAATGATTTGTGTAAAATTGAATCTTCTGATAATGCCTACTCTAATTTATATCAGTATTGTAATTTTAACTGGTTCCCATTGAAAAGGGGGATGAACAAAATCCGAGTAACAGGAAGTTGTATTTTAGATTTTATTTGCGAATTTCCTGTGGACTGTGGAGGGTGATTTATGAGACACGATATTTATACAATGCCAGAAGTAGTATTCGTTTCAGGCCAGTCAAATACCTTTCATTGGCATTTGTTCACAATGAGCCATGCTCCATTTAATGCGGATGGATGCACAGGTAACTTTGCTGTTGTGGATTATTCTGATCAAACTGGCGATCCGTTAATTTCAAAACCTCTCAAATTCCTTATTGGCGACAATGAAGTGAAAAATGTTGCTGCTGTTGATTTAGAACCTCGTGAGACTTTGGGATTACACGGAAAATATATTTATCAAATCACTATCAAAGATGTTGATGGAGAAGCAGAAATTCCTAATCAGGGATTCTTGCTAATTACACATAACATCAATGAAAGTTTTTTGAAATAGAACAATCAAAAAATATTATGAAAGTGAGGTTGAGAGTAAGATATGACTTCTACATATTTTCTGAACTGTATTATGGGCAATGTTTTTCAAACAAAACTGAGTCCGGGTTTGCCAAGTAAAGTGTATCTTGGTCTGAGTTCTTCGGCCCCTGATGTAGATGGTTCTGGTGCGACTGAACCTTTGGCATCTGCTGGCTATTCTCGTGTGGAACTGAATTCTTTAGACGTTCCTACGAATGGCGTAATTACTAATAAGAGTGAAATTTCTTTCCCTGAGAGTTCTGCAAGTTGGGGTACGGTGACGCATTTCGTTTTGTATGATGCTCCTGTAAATGGCAACTTGCTTATGTTTAATGTATTGTCACAGGCTCGTAGTGTTGAACAGGCGACTATTGTTATGGTTAAGGCTGGCAGCTTAAAGTTGACGCTTGCTAATCCAGCGGCCCCATCTGTTCCTAATCCGTAAAATCATTCAAAGAAAGTAGGTGAGAAGATTTGCAATCATTTGATGTATATTTAAAACAACGGCTCACCGAAATTGATGTTATTATCACACAGTTGGTTCAGAGAGATTCATTTTCTATGTATGATTTGCTTTATCTGTTTTGCTCTATGGATGAAATTGAAGTACGTAAAAGTTTGAAGATTGATACTTCAATGACTATAGATTCACAGTTAGACAACATCTTAGAAATTGTCGCTGAAAAAATTCGCAATGAATTATATTTAGACGTTGATATGGAATTGCTTAATCAGGTAATTACAAGTGGAGAAACAGAAATGGTTTCATTTGCAAGTGAACTTGATATTACAGAAAAAAGTTTTACTGGCATTGATTCTTCTCTGGAGATTTCTGTTGATGAACTTGATTATTATATCGCTCATTCATTCGGCAATGTTGAGTTTGATATGACACTACTGGCAAACGAACTTGATACAATAAAATATAGTTTTGAGAAGATTTTAAGTGATTTAGAATTGTCTGCTGATGTAAACTTTACAAGTTTGAAAGATGCTGGAGAAAATAACTTTGATATATTTTTAGATGTAGACCCAACAAATATTTTCTATTTACTTACAATAGCTGGCAAAGATACGTTGTATTTAAGTGCATCTCCTATTGAAAAGTATATTTTGAAAAAGGTTTTGTATGGTGTTGAATCTGAACTATATTTAAGTGCAAGTACAGATGTTGATTGGCAACTGCAAAAGTTTATTGAAGTAGAAAACTCTCTTAGCTTGCTGGCAGATATGACGGATGTATTGATTCAACTTATTTCAGTTCAATCGGAAATGTATGTAGACTGTATGGCAAGAGCAGGACTAAAACGTTATCGGTTGTTATCAGAAATGGATGAACATACTTTGAGTGATTTTGATGACATGACTTTAGAGGAAGTCGATTATGTGATACTTACAGAATAACATAAAGAACTCGATTTATAAAAGGTGGTGAAATAATGGTAAGAAAACAAGGTGGATTGATCCATCAAAACTTTGCAGCAAACGAGAATGTTGTAGATCGTTGTTTAGCACAAGTTAAAAAGGTGGAGCCAACTTCACGTGCTGACAAATTATATCACATCACCATGAAAACAGCGGCTTATACAGAATTTCTTATGGATGGTTTTGAATATACCACGGATGGGTTAGGCAATTTTTCAAGTATTGCTCTTGGCGGCACAAATACAGCAGAAATTCATGAAGTGAAATTTAAAAAACCTGTAAGTGATTGTGTCATCTGTTTTATTTATTAAGGCGGTGATGCGATATGTCAATGGCTTATGGTTTCTATTGGGGTGTATTCTATCCGCAATTTAGTCCTCCTTATGAGCCGCCCGGAGGTGGTGATGAACCTGTCGTTTCTGGTAGCTGTTTTGCTCCAGTTGGACAACCAGAGGATTATAAGGGATTTCTTTACCAAACCGCTGAGTTACGTTCAGATTATATTCTGTATGCCTAAAGGGAGGCGGTGATTGATTAGATGAATTTTGTTTATGAATTATTGAGAGCAGGATCGACACCAACTGATTCTGACTCTGGTGCAGAAGTTGCCCGTAAGGTCAACGACAATTTCAAAAAGGTACAAGATAAGTTTTCGGAAATTGATAAATCAATCAAAGATGGTGTCGCTGCCGATGTTCCCATTGGTGACGCAACCACGGCTGGTATTGTGAAATCCAGTAATGCCGAAAACAAAGTATCTATTGATAAAGATGGTACAATGGAGGTTTCTTCGTTGAACGTCAATAAGCTGAAACAGGATGATGGCGATTATATCATTCTTGATGGCAATATTTAAAATTTTTAGGAGGTAATTGATTATGGCTACTACAAAGACTATTAATGTTCAGTATAAACTTCGTGGTGATACTCTGGCTAATTTGGAGGCCAAGAATGCTGTCTATGCTGTGAATGAGCCTATTGTGGTTCTGATTCCTGCTGATGCTGACAATGGCACTAAGGCCGCAACTTTGCTGAAGATGGGTGATGGCACTACTGTTTTTAAAGACTTGCCCTATATTACTGCGCTGGCTGGTGACGTTCCTGAGTGGGCAAAGGCTGAGACTAAGCCTGAATATACCGCAGAGGAAATTAAGAATATTGACAGTTATATTGCTGGTAAAGTGCAGGATACCGATACGCAATATAAGCTGGAGCAGGATGCTACCGATCCGCACATTCTGATTCTGTCTGCAAAGGCTTTGGCTGACGAGGACTATACTGAGGTTGTTCGGATTACTACTGCCGATACCAAGTATACTGCTGCTGATGGTTCTGTGACTGTGGATGCCGATGCTAAGACTATTGGTGTGAATGTATCTGCTGAAGCTAATAATGGTTTGGAGAAAAAGACTGACGGCCTGTTTGTGAAGGATCATGAGATTGATGTTGTCAAGAAGGCTACTGCTAATGATGGTTACATTGCTACTTATCAGGTGACAGTTGACGGGACTGCTGTTGGTGCAGATATTAATATTCCAAAGGATTATCTGGTGAAGTCTGCTAATATTAAGGTGGTCGCTACTGCTGATGATCCTTATACTGGTGCTGCTGTTGGAGATAAGTACATTGACTTTGTTGTGAATACTGTTGATGGTACTGACAATGAGAGTCATATTTATCTGTCTGTTCAGGATTTGGTTGACGAGTACACCGCTGGCGATGGCATTGATATTTCTGATACTAATGTCATTTCTATTAAGCTGGGTACTAATGCCAATGGCCTGAAGGTTGGTGCTAACGGTCTGGAGTTGGACGAGGCAGTTGCTAACGGTGATGATGGCACTGGTGGTTCTGCTGGTGCTATGTCTGCTGCTGATAAGACTAAGATTGATGGTGTGTCTGAGGGCGCAACTAAGGTTGAAGCCTCTGAGACTAATGGTAATGTGAAGGTCGATGGTGTTGAGACTACGGTTTATACGCTGCCTGAGACTGTTGTGCATGATACTGACACTATCATTCTTGATGGCGGTAATGCGTAATTAATAACGCTAAATTAGGGAAGGCGTTTGATGCCTTCCCTATTCTTATTTCTAAAAGAAAGTGAGGGTGAAAAAGAAAATATGGCTGAAAAGGTTATGAAAGTTGGTGCAATCCAGCAACGGCGTGATACTGTTGCGAATTGGACAGCTAAAAATCCTATTCTTTTAGATGGTGAACAGATTACGGTAGTTTTTGAAGATGGTAAGACACGTCATAAGACAGGATATGGCGGCAAACGATATAGTGAGTTGCCTTTTGATGGGGCTGAAAGTTGTGAGCCAAGTGAAACAGTAAGTGCTACTTTACTGGCAAGTGCTTGGGTAAATGGACAACAGACTGTATCTGTGGCTGCTGTTATGGCTGATCAAAATGGCTATGTTACTCTGCCACAAGCATTCAGTGACGCACAGTATGAAGCTGTGGTTGGTGCTGAAATGTTTGTAACTGCTCAAACAGATGGTTCCATTACAATTTCCTGCCGTGGTGATACACCACAAATTGATATTCCTATTCTCATCACTCTGCTTGGTTAATTCAAGGAAGGGTGGTGTTTTATTTTGAGTGAAACTAAAAATTATAATCTGGCCCTTACAACTGATGACCAGACTAAATTTAAAGAATGGCGTGAAACCATCAATGGTAATTCAAATTCTAATATGGAGAAAATTGATACCGCCCTTGGTGAAAAGGCCAATCTTAGTGTAGCAATTAATGCTACGTTGCTTGCTTCTGCTTGGAGTGATGATTCACCTTATACACAAACTGTTACCGTTGAAGGGTTGAAAGCAGATAGCAACGGTGTGATTAGTATTGCACAGAATGCAACAAGTGAACAGATTGAAATTGTTTGCGATGCTGGATTGTATATCAGCAATCAGGCTGATGGAACTTTGACAATTACAGCATATGGTGACAAGCCTAATGTTGACATTCCTGTGATTATTATTCTGCTTGGTTAAAGGAGGTTATATATGCCTATTGTTTCTATTTTCCCAACTGGTAGCGGCGGTTCTGGCGGTGGCGGTGGTATTCCTCTGGCTCCTGTTACTGGAATTGCTACTCTTGCAAGTTCTGGCAAAGCATATTTGAAGTGGACTGATTCTGTTGATACAGTTGTTGGCGATGCTACACTGGCTGCTTGGGCTGGTACGCTGCTGGTTCGTAAAGCTGGTTCTGTGCCAGCAAGTCGGCGTGATGGTACAGTTGTTCTTGATAACAAAACTCGTGACGCATATAAGGATCAGTATTTCGTTGATAGTGGACTGTCTAATGGTGTGACTTATTATTATAAGTTCTTCCCATATTCTACCACAAACACTTATGCTGACGATCCTCAAAATGAAGTGACTATTACTCCTAATCTTGTTCCTATTGGCGATGTGTCTAATTTAGCTGTTGCAGCACAGTTGAATGGTAAGGTTCAGCTTACATGGACTGATCCTGCCGCTACAAAGACTCAAGATGGCGTGACACTTTCTACATGGGCAAGCACTAAAGTAGTCTATAAGACTGGCAGTTATCCTACATCGCCTGATGATGGTACGCTGGTTGTAAATAGCACAACTCGAAATGCACACGCAAGTAGTCCGCTGGAGGTTACTGGCCTCACAAACGGGACTACTTATTATTTTGCCTTATTCCCTATTTCTACAGAGGGTGCGGTAACTGCAAATGCGGCTGGTCGAATTACTGCAATTCCTAATAAGATTAAACTGACTGCTGTTCCTGCGCAGAGCGGTACACTGATTTATACGGGCGCAGAACTCACACCTACATTCAGTAATTACAATCCTGCTCAGTTGACTATTAGTGGCGTTACTAAAAATACTGCGGCTGGAACATATGTAGCAAAATTTACCCCAACTTCTGATTATTGCTGGAGCGATGGAACAACTACAGCTAAAGAAGTTTCTTGGACTATTGAAAAGGCAAGTATTTCAGTTCCTACCACAAGCAGTAAGTTCACTTATGACGGTAATCAGAAAACCCCTGTGTGGACTGGTTATGACAGTTCTAAGATGACAATGAGTGGCAATTCGACTGGTACAAATGCTGGTAATTATACTGTTAGCTTTACTCCAACAGCAAACTACAAGTGGACAGATGGGACTACTACTGCAAAGAGTGTTACTTGGAATATCGCAAAAGCTGCTGGCAGTTTAAGTCTGAGTAAGACTTCTGTTGTTTTGAACACTGATAAACTGTCCGATACGGTTACTGTCACTCGATCTGGTACTGGTGCGATTTCTGCAACGTCCAGTAATACCAATATTGCAACTGTTTCTCTTAATGGCAATGTAGTTACAATCAATAGCGTTAATAAAGCATCTGGTACAGCTACTATTACAATTAAGGTTGCTACCGATACCAATTACAATGCTCCAACTGATAAGACTATTTCTGTGAGTGCAGAATTTGTTCCTGCAAAAGCGGCTTTGAAAAATATGTCTTGGGCTGATATTCGTAAGGTTTCTGATGCTGGACTTGCCGATGACTATTGGGCTGTTGGCGATGCAAAACAAATTAAAGTGAATGGTACAGTTGGTTCTACTGCAATTAATATGGATGTTTGGGCTTTTATTTTGGGCTTTGACCATAACAGTGCAAAGGAAGGCAGTAATCGTATTCACTTCCAGATTGGTAAGGTAAGCGAGAGTGGCAATCAGATTTGTTTTGTTGAAAGCAATTATGGTAGTTATCAAACCAATAATGGTTCTTTTACAATGAATCCGGGTAATTCTTCTACAAGTAAGAATGCTGGCGGTTGGAAAGATAGTCATATGCGAAAGACTTTGCTTGGTTCTGAAAATAATCCAACAAGTCCTACTGCGGGTACATTTATGAATGCTTTGCCAAGTGATCTTCGTGCTGTAATGAAGTCTGTTACAAAGTATTCTGATAACACTGGTGGAACTACCAACGCAGCAAGTGCAATAACAGCAACAACAGATTATTTATTCTTGCTTTCTGAGTTTGAGGTTCAAGGTGCAAGAACATATGCAAGTCAGTATGAACAGAACTCTCAACTGCAATATGACTTCTATAAGAACAATCCAAATCAGAAGGTCAGGTATAAACATAATGCCACAACAACAACTGCGTATTGGTGGCTGCGCTCTGTCAGTGCTGGCGACACGTCCTATTTTTGCTTTGTCTACACTGGCGGGTCGGCGAACCGCAACAACTCTGGCTTTTCCTATGGGGTCGCCCCGGCCTTCTGCGTTTAAGCTAATCAGTGAATCCCCCTATCTTGTCCAAGGCGAAAGCCGGGACAGATAAAGGGGGATGAACGACTTACCCCATGCAATACTTAGAAAATTTTCTCATTTCCCTATTGACAGCGAGAATATTATCTGCTAACATAAAGGGCGGGTTGAGAAAACAATCTCATATTTGCTTAGTTGTGGGGCAAATAATCTAAATGTGATAAAATGGGAGGATCATCAATGTCTGTCTACGCTTCTAAGCGCAATGAATCAAAAGCCGAGTTCATTCGAGTGGCGCAACAATTAGCTACATATACACTGGAACAAGTTAAGAAATTCCCAAAATCTTACAGGTTTTGTCTGACCAACGATATTGTCCGGCTTGCGTTGGAAATTCATGAAGATGTATTAAGGGCTAATTCAATCTATTTACACAACAATATTATGGAAACTGAATTTAACTTGCGAGAAGAATACTTTACAAAAGCCAGATCAGCGATTTTTGCACTGAGCAGTTTGCTTACTGTAACATTTTCGCTGGTATTGAAAGGTAACAATTTCCTTGGTGATAAAAAGAAAACTTCTGGCATCTTTAAAGAATGGGCGAGACTTTTGAACTACGAAGCGGCTCTGGTAAAGGGAATCATTGAATCTGATAAAAAGCGTTATAAACGTTATCAGAGCAAGAAAACTTGGAGCAAAATTGTTAGTTTCAAATTCTTCTGTGAGTTCTTGGATTATCTTAAACAGGAACTTTGGGAATATATCAAACGTGATGGAAACCCCAAACCAAAGAAGAATGAAACTGATAATACAAATGAAAGTGAGGTCGTTTTACCAGAAGATATTTTTAATATAGAAGAATCTGAATAATTGCCGACAACGGTTACATCCTGATAAAACCCCCTGCGAATTGGTGGCTGCGCTCTGTCAATGCTGGCAACACGAACAATTTTTGCAATGTCAACACTGACGGGTCGGCGAACAACAACAACTCTGGCAATTCCAATGGGGTCGCCCCGGATTCTTGAAGCTGTTTGTGGTTGCATCAAAATTTGAGACACAAACTTGGATTAGACTTAGTAGCCCTTAATGGCTGAAATTAATACTGGCCTTTACTGGTGAAAACAATATCCGTTATTTCAGAAGGAGGATGTATGCCGTGGCTCTGCCTGATGGCATCCTAAAATACTTTTTCGATACTTGCATCTGGACGCTGCTTGCATGGTTTATTGACATTTTGCTGATTTGTGTGGCGTGTCGGAAGGAAGTAGCATCCCATTTCCTTCTTGCGGTAGTTGGCTTCGGCTGATGATCCGTGGCACGTTGCTCCCTTAAATTTCATAGGTGCATAGTTACGTAGCTTAGTAAATCAGCATCGGAAACTGCCCACGGATACGGTTGTGATGCGTAGACGTATTCGCCAGTGGATGATAAGGCTATACGGAAAGGATTTATTCTTTGGCAATATGACAAGCGAGGAAAGAAAACAGAAAAGATACGAAAAGCGTAAAAGAGAACGAGAAGAAAAAGCAAGGTCGGTCTGCGGCAAGGCATTTGAGGATGTGTTTGAATTTGATAAAATGTGGGATGCTGGTGAAAACTGCTGTGGCGGTGTGAACTGGAAAACCTCAACAATCAATTTCAAGTCAGTGCTTTTGACGCAGACTGATTCTTTGCAAGAACGAGTTCTCAATGGTACGTATGAATCGGGTGGGTTCAAACATTTCAAAACAGTAGAACACGGCAAAGAACGTGATATTAATTCTTTGGTCATTCAAGATCGTAGTGTTCAGAAATGTTATTGTGATGAACTCATGACTGAAGCCTATTCCAGAAGTTTTATATATGATAATAGTGCAAGTTTGCCCGGTAAAGGAATGGATATGACTCTACAAAGACTTGTTGAGTTCCTTCGCCATCATTATCGTTTATATGGTCTGGAGGGTGGAATTTATCAATTTGATTTTCATGGATATTTCGCTTCGATACCACATGAATTAGCGAAACAACGTTTAAAGAAACATATCCTTGATCCTAAGTTACAAGAAATTGGTTGTCAATTAATTGATGACTTTCTGGAATTGGGTGGTGTGGAACACGATCCAGACGATCCCCGTGGTGTTGGATTGGGTAGTCAAGTATCACAAAATATTGCATTAGATTATGCCAGTCCTATTGATCACTATATCAAAGATAAACTTGGTGTTCATGGTTATGCAAGATATATGGACGATGGATATGTGATAAGTAACTCTTTGGAATTTTTGAAGGGCTTGCATGAAACTTTAGTTGAACTTTCTAAAGAATTAGGAATTGAACTAAATGAAAAGAAATGCAAAATAACACCTTTTAAAAATCATAGTTTTAAATTCTTGAAAATGCGTGTGCGTTTAGAACCTACTGGAAAAGTCCTCATTAAGTTGAGTAGAAATAGCATTAAGTCTATTCGGCGCAAACTGAAAATCTTTCGTGGTTGGGTCGATGAAGGTAAGATGAGCGCAGATGATGTATTTACTTCTTATCAATCATGGAGGTCACACGCTGCAAGATGTGATAGTTATAAAACAGTACATAATATGGATTTGTATTTCATTAGTCTATTTGAAAAAGAGTTAGCTGAATGGGATAAGAAATTCAAATGTACTTTAGATGCAAGATGGAATTATGAAATTGGTTGGTTCTATTTTACATCTCCCAAAGAGTACGAGGCCAAAATGGAAGAATTGGATCGAACTCGACAGGAACGTTATATGAATGGTTTTGTTCCTCTTATCAATCGCTGGGATTATCGCATGAAAAATAGAAGCAAAAGTGCAGAAGCGTTTGATTTATTAAGAGAGATTCGAGAAAATTTTTATGATAAGGAGGATGACGAATGTATAAGTTAATGTCTGGCGACAAATTGATTGGCGTATTTCAAAAGGTAATCTATGTAAAAAAGGTTGCTGCTACCAACACTTCTGTTGAATGTCCTAAAGGTGAGGCCAATGGAATTGTTGCTGGTGGTGTTACTTACGCTATCACTAATTCGGATGATTATAAAGATTGTGAACAGGTGGCAGTTTTTGAACTTGACAGTGAAGTTGAACGAACTGCGGAACTTGACTATATGCGTTTAATGGCAAATATGGTTTAAAAGGGAGGATGAAATATGACAGCTTTAGAAATGATTCAGAAATATTATCCTGCTTTGTGGAGCAAGGAACAGGTTGATGAATTGCTGACAAATTGTAAAATTACCGTTGCTGATTATTTGACAGTCTTTCCCGTTACTAAAGAAACACCGATGACTGATGAAGCTATGACTATGCTGCGGACAGCTAAGTTGAATGAACTTCGTAATATTTGCAATAATGCAATCGTGGCTGGTGTTGATGTTACAACATCTAACAGCGGTGATACTACAGAACATTTTTCTTTAGATAGCTATGACCAGAACAATATTACTAATATGTTTTATTCTGTAATGGCTGGTGTAGAAGAATATCCGTATCATGCTGATGGTAAAGAGTGTACTACATATACCAAAGCTGATATTGTAGCAATTTATGTCGCTGCTCAGTCCATGATTACCTATCATACTACATACAATAATATGCTTCGAGTTTTGGTAAATCGGACAGCGGATGTTGAAACTTTGGCTGGTATTACTTATGGTATGGAACTGCCACAGGATTTAGCTATTATGATGCAGGAAAATATTGTGACAGCACAGGCACAAATTCAAAAGATTCTTACTACACTTTCTGGTGGTTCAGTAGAAGTTAAAGATTAAAATAAAGGAGATTGAATAGATGCAGTATTATGAAAAATATGTTGTAATTGAGCGTCTACGTAAAAAGGTGACTTGTGGTGAGATTAATTTACCATATGGAACTGAATGTTATACAATTTATCACGGTGATGAGAAGGCTATTATGTGTGATAAAGGTCTTGTGTGCTATATTTCAAGCAAAACAGCATATAAGCATTTTGCGCAAAATGATGATGGTAATGGATTAGAACGAGGACGTTTGACTAAATCTATCATTGCACGTTTGGATCGTAAAGAATATGATAATGGGCAACATCAAAAATTATGGGACAAAGTGTGGAATGATTCAATTTGCCAAAAGTATAAACGTTCAGAATATAATGACCGTTGGCTTTGGAATTATGATTTTTATAATGCGCCTTTATTCGATCTCCAGTATATTGCTAAACTGGTAGGTGCGAAATGAAAACTAAAAATGGTTTAAAAATGATCGTACTGCTGTTAATCGGCGGTACGGTCTATTTTTGTATCGAAGTATTATGGCGTGGTTATAGTCATTGGACAATGGCACTTGTCGGTGGATTATGTTTTATTGCTATTGGAGCAATCAACGAATATATTCCGTGGGAAATGGGATTTGTTCAACAGTGTTTTATTGGTGCGTGTAATGTTACGGGCATTGAATTTGTTGCGGGGTTGATTCTGAATGTTTGGTTAGAACTTGGAATTTGGGATTATTCAAATTTACCTTTTAATATTATGGGGCAAGTTTGTTTGCCATTTTTCTTTGCTTGGGTTGCATTGTCAGCCGTAGCGATTGTTGTTGATGACTATTTGCGGTATTGGCTTTTTAATGAGGAAAATCCACATTATCAGTTGATTTAATTGGAGGTGATATAGTGGCTTTGATTGGTACGACTGTTATTGAACGCATTATAAATTTCCTTAGAAGTAAAGGGTTAAATGACTTTGGAATTGCTGGAGTATTAGGTAATATGTTTGCTGAATCTGGACTTAACCCACGAAACTTGCAGAATACCTATGAGAAAAAGTTAGGAATGACTGATGAACAGTATACAAATGCTGTTGATAATGGAACTTATACTAATTTTGTTTATGACAAAGCGGGGTATGGATTTTTTCAATTAACATATTGGAGTCGTAAGCAGAATTTCTTGAATTTTGCAAAAGAAAGAAAAACATCTATTGGTGATGAAGAAACACAGCTTGAATTTTTCTATCGAGAATTATGTACAAGTTATCCTGCTGTGCTGGCAATTTTAAAATCTGCAACATCTGTTTTGCAGGCCTCTAATGCTATGCTGTTGAATTATGAAAGACCAGCGGATCAGAGTGAGTCTGTTCAAAGGAAACGTGCTGAGTATTCGCAAAACTATTATGATAAATATATAACAGCGAAACAAGGAGGGAGTTTAATGAAATACAATGAGAATAATAAACCGCTCCAATGTATGATGACAAATAGCACTTGTTATAAAGGAACAAGAACTATGCAAGTAAAGGGGATTCTGTGGCATAGCACAGGAGCCAACAATCCAAACTTGAAGCGATATGTTCAGCCAAGTGCTTGTGATCCAAACTACAATCAGTTAATGCAGTTGCTTGGTAAAAATACTGGAGGCAACGATTGGAACCATACTGAACATCAAGCCGGGTTAAATTGTTGGGTTGGAAAATTGGCAGACGGTTCGGTTACAACTATTCAAACTATGCCTTGGAATTATCGACCTTGGGGTTGTGGTAGTGGTAAAAATGGTTCTTGTAATAATGGATGGATTCAATTTGAGATTTGTGAAGATGCTTTGAATGACCGGGATTATTTCAATAAGGTTTATAAAGAAGCGTGTGAAATTACAGCTTATCTTTGCAAGATGTTTAATATTGATCCGCATGGAACCGTGAAATATGGCAATATCAATGTGCCAACAATTCTGTGCCACCAAGACAGTTACCAGCTTGGATTAGGTTCTAATCATGGTGATGTATTACATTGGTTCCCGAAGTTCGGTAAAACCATGAATGATGTTCGTAATGATGTGGCAACTTTACTTAATCAACAGACAAATGAAATGGAGGATGATGATATGACTGATGAGCGTGTCAAGGAAATTTGTAAGGATGTTATCACAGAACAACGTAAGGCATTGCAAGATAATGACTGTGGTACGTGGAGTCAAGAAGCACGTGATTGGGCAATTAGTTGTGGCCTGATTGCTGGTAGTGGTGCATTGCCAGACGGTCAGCCGAATTATATGTGGGCAGATCAGTTGACACGTGAACAGGCAGCGGCATTGTTCTATCGCTTTGCTAAGATGATGGGTAAGGTGTAATTATGGTCATTAGGGTAGAGCGGGGGAAAAAGAAAACAAGACGTAGACGTAAAAAGAAATTTCATATTGGTTTTACGAACCTACTCGCCCTTTTGATTATGGCATTTTTATGTGCTGGTCTTATGGGCGGGTTTTATCTTGCATTAAAAAGTATTGAATATCAGTACATGGGTGCTTTAGCTTGCTATACTGCTGTATTTGCTCCAATGGGTACAGCGGCAAGCATTGTGTTAAATAGCATTGTTCATAAAAGTGAACATGAAAATATTGGTGCTAATGGTGTAGGAATTAAATTTGCCGCTGCTGAAGCGGCTGGTTTTGTAGAAAAGGACTTTGATGAAAGTCCTCAGATTTAAGGGAGGTTGATTCTATGAATAACATGATTCGTAAGCTGTCGAGCCGTAAATTGTGGGCTGCTGTGGCTGGTGTTGTGACTGGTTTAGCGATGGTGTTTGGCTTAGATGAAAATGTAATTAGCACTGTTGCTGGTGCTGTTGTATCTGTTATGTCTGTTATGACTTATATTATTACTGAAGGTAAGGTTGATGCTGAAAGTGTTAAGAATGCAATCGAGGACATTCAGGAAGGTATTGAGGTCGTAAAAGATAGTGGCGTAACCATCGTAAAAAGCACTACAATTTATGATGCTAACCAAGTTGGCGATCCAGAAGTTACTACTGAAATTTCTTCTACTTAATTGAAATGTATGAAAGGAAGGTGGTGAAAATGTTAGAAAAGATTTCTGAGATTCAGCTTGGGCAGTTGGTCGGCTATATTGCACTTGTAGTTGCAGTCTTGTCTACATTTTTGGAAGTGTCTAAAATTAAAATTAATCCTTGGTCTTGGCTTGCAAAAACTATTGGCAGAGCAATCAATGGTGAAGTCTTGGAAAAGGTAAATCAACTGGAGGCCGATGTATTAAAATTACGTGACGAGGAAGATGAACGGAATGCAAAAGCTGCCCGGATTCGCATTTTACACTTCGGTGATGAACTTTTACATAGTCCAGATCAGCGACATAGTAAAGAACATTTTGATGAAATCTTACAAAGCATCACTGAGTATAATCAGTATTGTAAGGATCATCCGAATTTCAAGAATCATATGACTGAGGCAACCACAAAGCATATTCTCAAGACATATGACAAATGCTTGGAAGAAAATGCGTTCTTGTATTAATTTAGGGTGATGAACCCACCCAAGTTTTATACTTGGTTCATGGCATAGAGAATTCGTGCCATTTGATATGCTTTAGGGGTACAGGTTAAATGCCTGTACCCCTATTTTTTACGGATCGTAAGAAATTTGAAAACCACATCGGAAGTCTTTTTCATTTGGTGTAAAGTTGGTGTAGAGTTCAAAATACTATGCAGAGTATCAGAACTTTTACGATGATATACTACGCTGTTTTGCCACATTTGATTTGCATTTACAACTTCTAAGCACAAGTCTGTAAAATTGAATCTAAATCAATAGGGCAGATTCTCACCCAGGCAGGTATCGCGGTGGAGGAGATGGGCCTGCATAGACAGGATTTGGAGAGCTATTTCCTGGAGCGCATGGGAGGTGCGGATCATGTTTAATATGCTGCGTATGGACTTACAGCGGCTGTTCAAAAGCCGTAGTTTTAAGATTATTCTGCTGGTGACTGCGGCGCTGATTTTGATGGTATCCCTGATGACTGCCGTTGTCTCCGACCCAGAGACGCTGGATGACATGGGCGCTCACGGTGCGGAGATTGAGGAGATCGACCGCCAGATGTCAGAAGAAATCCGCAATATGACCCAACTTGACCTGGCCCATGAGACTTTGGGCGGTGGTTTTCTGCTGATTATCGTTGGGATAGGGGTTACCCTCTTTGTCCATGGGGATTTTTCCAGCGGCTTCATCAAAAATACCTGCTGTGTCCAGCCTCGCCGGATTCGTTATGTTCTGTCCAAGGCGTTGGCTGTGGGGGTCTACAGCGGTATCATCACCCTTCTAGGTATCGTGCTCATTCTCCTGGCCCCCAACCTGTTCAGTTTGCACCCGGCACCAAGTCCCATCCCCGCTATTCTGCAATATCTGTTCTGGATGTGGCTGCCCCATTGGGCATTCGGCCTGATGGCCCTGGCCCTGGTTCTGTTGACCCGGAGCACTACCCTGGGGATTATCCTGTCCCTGGTGGCCGGTGGTGGACTGACCGCCGTTCTGCTGGGAACGCTGAGCAACTTGCTGCACTGGCCTCACCTGGAACAGTATCTGCTTGCCGCTGTGGTAAAAGGTCTTTACATGCCCCGGAGTGGTATGACACATGTGGGAATGGTCCTGGCCTGCGCCGCCGTCTGGGCGGCTGTCTACGGAATCGGAAGCCTGTTGTCTAT
>OFFW01000023.1_pt1 | contig 116801 bp, 87 predicted proteins | sample 1521501 | NCBI WGS metagenome assembly OFFW01 (sample SAMEA3504107, study PRJEB24116) | mouse gut metagenome | biome: mouse gut; feature: mouse-associated habitat; material: faeces | place: Denmark | collected 2011
GATATATTTAATTTTTGGAATAAAATTATTGAAGGAAAGGATTTGGCGACTGTTTTAAGACGTTTTTTTGCATCCGGATGGAAAGGTTTTTATACGGGAGATGGACGGCGCTCCCTTCCGGTTCCATGGTCAGGGAGAGGAGGCCCGGACTTGGCGTTTTCCCCGGCGGAAAAGCGGAATCTGCCTAAAGTTCCCTGCTGTTAATGGAGAAATACCCTCCGGCGTCCGGAGTAATTTGCCCTGCAATTTGCATTCTGGCCAAAAGCGGGGTGATGGTATGCGCCGCTTTTCCCAGAGAGGTGCAGAGGGTATCAATAGTATTGAAACCCAGTCTGATGGCGTGGAGAATCTCCTTTTCTTCCAAAGTGGGAAGCGGTGGGGTTGAGGCTCCGGCAGGGGAGCATGGCGAGAAGAGAGGCAGTCCCTGTTCCGGAACGGCCCAGTTCATGTCCTGCAGAATATCGGAGGCTCCGGTAGCTAGGATGGCTCCGTCCCGGATGAGGGCATGGCATCCGTCGGAAGAATGCCGGTCAACCGGTCCGGGAATGCAGAAAACCTCTCGGCCCTGTTCGGCCGCCGTTCGGGCCGTGATCAGGGCCCCGCTGCGTCCGGACGCCTCCACCACCAGCGTGGCGCGGCTCCAGCCGCTCACGATGCGGTTGCGCATGGGAAAAGTGGTGCGGGAGGGGGGCAGGTCCATCGGGAACTCGGAGACTACCGCTCCATGCCCGTCCGCAATGCGCTGCGCCAAGTTTCTGTTTTCCCGAGGATACAGTTTGTTGAGTCCTGCCCCGATAACGGCGATGGTGCGCCCCTCCGCGTCCATGGCCCCGGTATGGGCTTCCGTGTCCACGCCGCGCGCCAGTCCGGAAATGACGGTGACTCCGGCTTCCGCCAGGTCATGGGAGATGTTTCTGGCGCAGAGCCTGCCGTAATGGGTGGCCATCCGTGAGCCGACGACGGCAATGGAGCGTTCGGCATCCGTTCCGGTCCAGTTTCCCCAGGAGTAGAGGACAATGGGCGGGTCTGGGAGAGCACGCAGGGCGGATGGGTAGGAGTCGTCAAAAACCGTGGTTACCGCGGCCCCCGCGTTATCCGCCAGTTCCAGTTCCCTGTACGGGTTGACGATGCTCCGCCAAGAGGAAATGCGGCAAGCCAGCTGCGCCCCCACGCCGGGAATTTCCATCAACAGGGAGGAAGGGGATTCCAGAATCAGTTCCGGAGAGGCGAATACCTGCAGGAGACGCATGATTCTGACAGGGCCCAGGCCCGGTATCAGGTTCAGGGCTATGGCTGCTTCCCGGGGTGTCATGAATAAGGGGTCAGTTCCTGGTAAACGTCCAGATGGGCTTGAATCATATCCTGCATATTGTAAGGGGAAGGAATTTGCCGGGGCAGGGGGGGGGGCTGGGCATGCCAGCGGGCCAGCAGGTCCGCCATGGCGGCGGTATCTCCTACGGCGACGTTCCCTTCAGGAAGGAAGGCGTCCAGCTGTTCCTTGACTCCGCCGTGGGCGTATCCGGCCACGGGTTTGCCCAGGGCGAGCGCCTCCAGGGTTGATTTGCCGAAGGCTTCCGGGCTTTTGGTCAGGGAGAGGGTGACGGAACATGTGGAAAGGATTTCCCTCAGATCCTGGCGATGTCCTGTCCAGGTGAAGGACTGGGAGACGCCGGAACGTTCTATTGCCCGCAGGACCTCGTTTTTATATTCTTCTTTTCCCTTCTTTGCTTCTCCTACAATGACGGCGTGGGCCGGGATTCCCTGTTCCAGAAGCTGCCTGACGACCGGAATCAGATCCAGATGCCCTTTCAGGCGCGTGATGCGGCCCGGCAGGCACAGGGTGAATTTCCCCTTCAGTTCAGGATAGGACATGAACCAGCCCGTGAGCCATTCCCGGGAGGGGGAGTAGGCCGGGTGATATTGGTCCGGGGAAATAGCATTGGGTATGATTCTGATATGGTCCGGAGGGGTGGACGGATAATGGTCAAGGATGTAGTCCCTGATGCAGTCGGAGACGGCGATCACCCTCTCTCCCCGGCTCATGATGGCGGAGTACCGGTTGACGGAGTAGAAGCCGTGAACGCTGGTGACGAGGCCGGGGCGGTCTTCCGGCGGGAGCTTTTTCCATGCCAGGTAGCCTGCCCACGCAGGAACGCGGGAATGGAGATGCAGGATATCCGGCCTGACGGCCTGAAGCAGGGCGCGGAGGGCCCCGATGCGGAAGAGAGTGGAGATGCTTTTTTTGCCTATCGGCATCAGGATGTGGCGGGAGCCTTCCTTTTCCAGACGGGGCACCAGGCGTCCGCCTCCGGAAACGACGATATTTTCCACGCCCCGGGAAGAAAGGCCGCTGCCCAGTTCCATAACGACTTGTTCCACGCCTCCGGATTCCATGGAGGGGACGAGATGTACTATTTTCATAAGGCGCGGAGCTGAGGGAAAAATCTGGAGAGGATGTAGTCTGCTGCACGGTCCGCTTCCAGAAGCGGGGAACCGGGAGCCGTCAGGCGGAAGTTCTGTTTTTTCCAGTCACTGTATCCAGTAACCATGCCTTCCTTTTCCAGTGTCTCCAGGCCGGACAGGATGCGGGATTTGCGGCTGCCGTGTCGGCGCGGTACGGAAAGGATGCCTACAGGCGCGCCGGAGCCAAGAGCCTCATATACCATGGAGACGCTGTCCTGGCTGACCCAGGCGGCGGAGGCGTGCGCCAGATGCCGGGCTACCCACCCCGGCCGGGTTTCCTCCACGGGAACGACGGTTAGTTCCGGAACGGCCGTCCGGATTTTTTCCGCAAAGCCGTCCGGCGTCCGGCGCGAGGTGGTTAGAACAAGGTGTCCGGGGGTGTGGATGCTGATGGACGCGAGCTGGTTGAGCATGCTTTCGTCATCCCAGTCAAAATCTTTGCTGGGCCCTCCTATGAGAATCAGTGTGGTATCCTTTGGTACGGAGGGATCCGGCCTCATGGGGTGGAGAGCTCCCTGGGTGGGGAAGATATCCGTATCCGTGTAATCGCGGCCGGAATCCAGGTCATGGCGGGGAATAAGGCAGAGGTCGAAAAAGGAGCAGGGAAGCGTAGGCTTCATGCAGAGGACGGCCCGGGTTTTGAAATGGTGCCGTGCGCAGATGAGCGGGATATGCGTTGCATGTCCGGCGGAAATGAACAGATCCGGCCGTGGAATGTCGCTGCCTGTGACGACCTTCCGGATTTTCCCCAAAAGGGAAAGCCCCTGCAGGTCTACCGTTTCCACGGTTCCCCCCGCTTTGGAGATCAGAGCCTGCGCCAGCCCCAGGGACTGGTTGAGGTGGCCCTGTTTCCCATCGCTCAGAATCCGGATGTTCATATATGCGGCATTATGAAGCGGCGGCGGGGTGCAGGCAATCCAATTTCCACCGGACAGAAGAAAATTCTTGGTGGGAGGCATGCTCTTGTTCATGATTCCGGCGTGCTGACTCCGGATTCCTCTGTTATTAAAGATTCCTTGTGCGCCGTGTCCCGGCAGCTTGGTTTTTCCGGCTGCCGGGTGGCCCGTGCGGAAAAAAGCCCGCATGCGGAAAAATTGTTTCAATGGCTGGAGCGCGGATGGCACGCCGGGATGGAGTGGATGGCGCGTTCCCCGGAGCGGCGCACGGATCCTGCGGAAGTGCTTCCCGGATGCCGTTCCGTCATTTGCCTGTCCTATGATTATGACAGCCCCGGTAGGCGCCCGGAGGGGGAGGGTAGCATTTGCCTTTACGCCCATGGAAAGGATTACCACGGAATTCTGGAGGAAAAACTGGCGGATTTGCAGGAGCTGCTTTCCATTTACGGCGGGAAGCAGAGGGGGTATGTGGACTCCGGCCCTGTTATGGAACGGGATCATGCGGAGGCCTGCGGCCTGGGCTGGCGCGGGAAAAGCGGTTTGATCGTGCGCAGGAAAGGGGGCTCCCGCTTTTTTATCGCTACCCTGCTGACTACGCTGGAACTGGAACCGGACGCTCCGGTTTCAAACGGATGCGGCAGTTGCCGCCGTTGTGCGGCCCTGTGTCCGACGGGCGCAATTATGGAAAACGGTCAGGTTGATGCCGGACGCTGCCTTTCCTACTGGACGATTGAACACCGGGGGGCTATTCCGGAAGAAATCCGTCCCCTGATAGGCACGCGCCTGTACGGGTGCGATACCTGCGTGACGGTCTGTCCCTGGAATGGTAAGCCTTTGCCGGACGTTGACGAACGGTTCCGCATGTCCCGTCTGCTGGCTTCCATTCCCCTGCGCGGTCTTCTTTCCCTGGATGCCGGCGGTTTTGCGGCCCTGTTCCGGAATTCCCCGTTGAAAAGGCTCAAGAGGGAAGGGCTGCTGCGTAACGGCTGCATTGTGCTGGGGAATGCGGGGACTCCGGATGACATTGATTTTCTGAAGGCGCTTTACGGGGAGTCTCCTCTGGTGAAGGAACACGCTTCCTGGGCTGTGGAGCGCATCCTCCGCCGCCACGGGCGGCATGCATCTTCAAGCGGTGCAAGAGATTAAAAATAAAAAAATGATGTTTTGGTCTTGTCAAAACCTCAATTTATGGTATCCATCTTGCCCCAAGCAATAGCTCTGCGCGAGGCAGAGAAAAATAACAGCTAGCAAATCCAATCCATTATGGCACGCCTTTTCGGTACAGAAATACCCAACGAGAAGCGCATCGAGGCTTCCCTTCCGTATATTTACGGAATTGGTCGCTCGACTTCTAAGAGAATCCTGGAACAAGCAGGCATCAATCCCGACATCCGCACGGGACAGCTTACCGACGAACAGCTCACGAAGATTGTTCAAGTAATCACCACCGACGGCATTTTGATTGAAGGTGACCTTCGTCGTGAAAAGCAATCCATTCTCAAGCGTCTGACCTCCATCAACTGCTATCGTGGTCAGCGCCACCGCCGCGGCCTTCCGGTACGCGGTCAGCGTACCCGCACGAATGCCCGCACCCGTAAAGGCAAGAAGAAGACCGTTGGCGCGCAGGCCAAGAAGAAGTAATCCGCCAACCTGAATTTTTAATATAGCTTTACTATGGCTAGCGAAGAAATCACCAACGAAACCGCCGAACAGCCTGTGGAAGCGGCAGCTTCCGCTCCCGTCGCTGAAACTCCGGCCGCCGCTGTTTCCGCTCCTGAAGAAATCAAGAAGCCCGAACCCCGCAAGGATATCTTTGCGGAACTTGGTCTGGGCGGCGATGATGACAAGCCCAAAATCCTGAAGGCCAAGGGCAGCAAAAACGTTTCCACGGGCGTGGTTCACGTTTCCTCCACGTTCAATAACACCGTCGTAACTGTGACTGACCAGCGCGGCAATGTCATCGGCTGGTCCTCCGCCGGCAAGATGGGCTTTAAGGGTTCCCGCAAGAGCACGGCCTATGCCGGGCAGGTGGTGTGCCAGGACGCCTGCCGCCAGGCCATGGGTCACGGCTTGCGTGAAGTGGAAGTGCGCGTAAAGGGGCCCGGTTCCGGTCGTGAATCCGCCGTACGTGCCGTGCAGACGATCGGTATTGAAATCACCTCCATCAAGGACGTGACCCCCATCCCCCACAACGGCTGCCGTCCTCCGAAGGCCCGCCGCGTCTAATTGAGAATCTTTTACCTATATAGATCTAATATATCATGGCTCGTTATACCGGTCCCCGCGATAAAGTGTCCCGCCGTTTTGGCGTTGCCCTTTTCGGTTCCACCAAGGCTCTTGAAAAGCGCCCCTTCCCTCCCGGCCAGCATGGCATGCGCGCCGGCCGCAAGAAGAAATCCGACTATGGCGTGATGCTTGCTGAAAAACAAAAACTGCGTTTCCAATACGGTGTGCTTGAAGGTCAGTTCCGCAAGTATTATGCAGAAGCCGCCCGCCGACGCGGCATTACCGGCGATATTCTGCTTCAGCTCCTTGAGCTTCGTCTGGACAATGTTGTGTACCGCCTCGGCTTCAGCAATACCCGTGCCGGCGCCCGTCAGCTTGTTTCCCACGGCCACATCACCGTGAACGGCAAGAAGACGAATATCGCGTCCTACTCCTGCCGTCCGGGCGACGTCATTGCCGTAGGCGGCAAGGCTTCTTCCCAGCAGCTGGTTACCCGTTTCCTTGACCTGACTCAGGCTACTGTGGTTCCTGACTGGCTGGAATGCGACCGTGACAAGCTCACGGGCAAGATTGCCCGCGTGCCTTCCAAGGAAGAGATTGCTCCCATCGTCAACGAGCAGCTCATCGTGGAATTTTACTCCCGTTAATCTTATTTCCTTCTGGATTTGCTTCAAAACCCCGGTTGCCTTTCGGTGGCCGGGGTTTTGGGCATTCAGGGGGAGGGCCATGGAAGAGTTGGATGTTGAGAGTTAAGGGAAGCGGTTATAGGATGAAAGCATGACGGACGATTGGAGAAAAAGAGGCGTAGCGCTGTTTGATATGGACGGCACGCTCCTTCCCTGGGATACGCAATATGTTTTTTCCTGTTTTGTGGTGAGGCGCCATCCTTGGAGACGCTTGCTGATTTTTCTTTTCCTGGCTTGTATCCCGCTCTATATTTTGAAAATATGGGATGAGAACCGGATGAAGAGGGCTTATCTCATGTATTTGTGGGGGCTTCCCGCTGAAACGGTGCGGGAATATGGACGGAAGTTTGCCGAGATGGCGCAGGAATGGATTTATCCGGAGCTGAAGGAGCGGCTGGCAGGGTATCGGAAGAAGGGTTATTTGTGTCTCATGGTTTCCGCTTCTCCATCATTTTACGTGAAGCCTCTGGGCGAACTGCTGGGATTTGACGAAGTTCTGGGAACGGATGTGCTTCTGGAGGAACGCATGCCGGCAATGCCGGAACTGCCGAACGGTAATAATAAGGGGGCGGTGAAGGTGGAGCGTCTGCGGGAGCGGAATGTACTGCCGGAACATGGTGTTCTGGAAAACGCCGTTGCCTACAGCGACAGTGCCGCGGATCTGCCCATGCTGCTTTCCTGCAGGCGGAGGGTTCTGGTGAATCCTTCTCCTGCCCTGAAAGAAGACAGGCTTCTGGATGGTGCGGAGTGTCTGTATCCGGCCAGGCCTTGGAAGGGAAGGTTTGGCAAGATATGGAGAATTGGATTTTTTGTCATGGGGCTGGTGGATGTAAATAATGTGAAATCAATGACTTGCTGATTTATCAAGAGAAAATTCTTTACTTTTGTGACGAAAATGTTTCACTTTTCTTAACAAGGGGGGAAAAAGCATTTTTCTTTCCATGTTAGCAAATCAACAATTAATACCCTAACCAAGTAATAGTCATGCAAACCAAGAACATCATCAGTGTTGCGGCAGTTGTAGCATCCTTTGCCGGAGCTGCTCTTGCGGGTACTCCCGTCAAGATTGTTGCTCCGACTCCGGTTCCCGCTCCTGTGGCGACTTCCAGCCCGCTGTCCGGCGATATTTACGCCGGCTACGCTTCCAATTACACCTGCCGCGGCATTGTGGCTTCCCACGCGTTGGCGGAAGGGGATAGCGTCATCCCCGCCGGTGTCAATCTGAATTACAAGCTGTGCGATGCCAACTCCATCGTGGCTTCCGCTTCTTATACGACCTTGACTTCAGGCCACCATCTCATGGGGGACAGGGATACTTCCTTCCACAATGAGACCAATTTCAACCTTGGCTGGCAGAATAAGGACGGTTTGCTGAAGAACCTGTCCACGACGCTTGGCTGGAACCTGATTCACGGCGGTTTGCTGGGCAGCTTTGCCAAGTATGACCATGCTCATTCCGTCACGTTGGAATTTTACCTGAATCTGAATTACGATCTGACTCAGAACTGGTTTGCCGGCGTAACCACGAGCTATGCCTTCCAGGGCATGACCGGCTGGTGGTTCCAACCTTATGTTGGCTACAAGGCCGCCCTCTGCCCCGTCACGGACATTGTCGTGACGGCCGGGATGTCTGCCACGTCCAGCTATTTTGGCGCTGCGTTCGAGCAGGCCAATGGCGCTCAGGCCTGGTGGGTGAAAGCTGAACTTCCGGTGAAGCTGGGAGTGAAGAACCTGTCCCTTGTTCCCTTCGTCAGCTTCAACTGGGCCGGCTGTGGCGCATTGAAGGTCAATAAGGGCCTGGATAAGGGAGACAAGCCTTACAAGAACTTCGGCGTAGTGGCTGGAGCCAGCCTTGTCTATTCTTTCTAAGCCATCCGGCCTGCGATTGAATTATATTTTCAGGTGCGGCGGAGAAATCCGCCGCGCTTTTTTTAATTGCTGGCGGCGCATTGTTTTTTATGAACTCCGTTTTTTGCAATGCGCCGATATCCAAATTTTCATTTGAAGCGTGATGATGCAATTCAGAAATATCATTGGTATTGCGGGGGGTGCCGTTTTTCTTTCCGCTGCCGCTTTTGCGGGAATTTCCGTTAAAACTGTTTCTCCGGTTTCTGTTCCCGTGGAACAGGACTGTCCTTTGTCCGGGGAAGTTAATGCCGGGTATGCTTCCAATTACACCTGCCGCGGCATTGTGGCTTCTCATTCACTGACGGAAGGAGATGGAATTATTCCTGCCAGTGTGGATTTGAATTATAAACTGGATGATTGTAATTCCGTTGTTGGGGCGGCGTCTTATACGTTCCTGATTTCAGGACACCACATGGCAGGGGAAAGAGATTTCTCTTTTCATAACGAGACCGATTTTCTTTTTGGATGGAAAAACCGGGACGGTTTACTGAAGAACCTGTCCACGACGCTTGGCTGGAACCTGATTCACGGCGGCCTGCTTGGGAATTTTGCCAGGTATGATTATAACGCCACCTGGATGAGTGATGAAGATGTGTATAGAAGGAATGCCCATTCCGTCATTCAGGAATTTTATCTGACGCTGGATTACGGTTTGCCCGGAAACTGGTTTGCTGGCGTAACCATGAGCTATGCCTTCCAGGGCATGACCGGCTGGGGGTTCCGGCCGCATGTGGGGGATCAGGCTGCTATCTGCTCCAACGCCGATTTTGTATTGAGCGCCGGGATGTCTGCCACTTCCTCTTATTTTGACAATAAATCCCTTTTTATGTCCAACGGTTCCCAGGCATGGTGGCTGAAGGCTGAACTTCCGGTGAAGCTGGGTGCCAAGAACCTGTCTCTCGTTCCCTTCGTCAGCTTCAACTGGGCCGGAGAGGGCACCTTGAAGGCCAACCGAGGTTCGGACAGGGGCGACAAGCCTTATAAGAATTTCGGAGTAGTGGCCGGGGCTGGTCTCGTTTATTTTTTCTGAAGTTGGCAGCGGGCAGACCTGAATGATGTTTCCTGAAGTAGCGCAGGAAACAGCGGCGTTTTTGCTTGTTGCCAAGAGGAGTTTTTTTATCCAGAATACTTTCCGTACGGCATTCCGATGTTATGAATTTCTTTTTTTCTTTTCTCCTTGGAGCGGGCATGGCCTCCGTCGCTTTCATGGCCGTTTCTTCGGCGGAATCACGCATTCCGGAGGTTCCTTCCGCTCCTGCTTTAAGACCGGTCAGCGGCAGTATCAAAGCCGGGTATTCCACTAATTACGAGTTCAGGGGGCTGATTCCCGCGGGCTGTAATCCCACGGCTCCTTTGCGGCTGGATTGGAGAAGCGATTTGAATGACCGGTATTCCCTGATTCTGGCTCTGAAGGAGGAGATCTTTCTGGGGCATCCGGCGGTTGATATAGAGAATGAGACGATGGTGGATCTTGGTCTTCAGCGGAAGTTCGGAAAAGCTACGTATGCGGCATTATCCTTTCGTGCGAATGACGGCGGATTGGCGGGGTTTGCTTCCGAACGTTTGTTCGGCAATGGGGGGACAACGTATGAAGCGGCACTGATTATGCGCCATGATGTGGGATTCCTCCCCGGTTTTTATGCGCAGGGAAGTGCCGCATATTCCTTTTACGGAATCACGGGCTGGTGGTTTGACATGTGCACGGGATCGGATTTCCGGATGACGGAAAACCTTTATATGGGGTTTAAATTCGGTGCCGTGTTGAGTTCTTCCTATTGGCCTTCCAGCAGCAATGGCTGGCAGTCCCTCTATTTCAGGGTGACGGCGAATTACCGTCTGTTCGGGAATGTTTTTATAGAGCCTTTTGTTGGCCTGCACTGGCTCGGCAAGGGTTCCCACGGGGTGAACCGCGTGTATGGAAGAACGCTGGTAAAGGGCAATAGCTGGGTGACGGGAGTCAGCGTGGTTTATGCTTTCTGAGCAGTATGATGCGCTCCTTCTTTCTGAAGGGAGAGGTCCGCACGCATGCGGATCATGTCAATACATTGCACGCCGTTGTCCCAGACGGGTTCCGGATAGTTGTCCGTGAAGTGGTTGTTGATAACACCATAGACCTGGAATCCGCAGCTTTCATACAGGGCCATTGGCCCCGGAGACGCATCGGACGTTCCCACTTCCGCATACCGGCCCCCTTTGTTTCTGATGATGTCCAGGGCGTGCCGCACCAGGGCTGTTCCGCAACGCTGCCTTCTATATTCAGGAGCTACGGAGCAATTCATGATTTCCCATGTATGTTCCCCCGTCTGACGGATAACAATGACTCCGGCGGCAGTCCCGCAGTTTTTTGCGACGTAAAGTTCGCCGTGGGCCAGGTGATCCGCTATCCGGCGTTCGTCCGGATCCGCATCCAGCAGGAGTTCCCTGAGGGGGGCGGACGGGGGCCACACGGCCGTCTCCCGCTCTATAGGAAAGGTGCAGGCCATTATTCCACGCGCATGAAGATAATGGAATCCGCCAGCAGTTCCCCTTGCAGGCTGTCCCCCTGGATGACGACAGGCTGGCCGGAGGAGATCAGCCCTTTTTCCTTCAGCAGGTCCAGGGCGGTGGAAATCATGCGGGCCGGGTCTTTCAGGAAGGGGGATTCAAAGGCGGTTACGTCACGCGCCAGGGCGAGTTGCCTGACAACGACAGGGTCATTGCTGAAGGCGAAGATGGCAGCCCGTTCCGGCCTGAGGACGGCTGCCTGCGTGGCGGCCAGGCCGCGGCGGGTAAAGACGATCAGACAGGCGTTTTCCACGGAGTCCGCCAGGGAGATGGCTGCCTTGGTGGCTTTCTGGCGGTCTCCGTTCAGGATGGCGGATGCCGCGAAGTTGAGATTGCCGGAGCACTCCATGCGGTGGGCGATGGAATCCAGCACTTCCACACAGCGTACGGGGTAATGGCCCACGGAGGTTTCTCCGGAAAGCATGACGGCATCCACTTGTTCAAAGATGGCGTTGGAAACATCCGTGACTTCCGCACGGGTAGGGGTGGGCTGGGTTATCATGGATTCCAGCATATGCGTTGCTACGATGCAGCGGCGTCCCAGCCTGTGGCAATGGCGGACGATGCGGCGCTGGATGATGGGCAGTTCTTCAATGCTGACTTCAATGCCCAGGTCCCCGCGCGCGACCATGATGACGTCTGCGGCCAGGATGATATCGTCAATGTGGCGGACAGCCTGCTGGTCTTCAATTTTTGCGACGATCTGGGCCTTGCCTCCCAAGTTGTCGATGTGTTCCCGGAGCTGGGCAATGTGGGCGGCATCCCGGACGAAGGACATGGCTACGTAGTCCGTTTCGCATTCTACGGCCACGGCCAGGTCCGCCAGATCCTTTTCCGTCAGGGCCGGGAGCCGCAGCGCTACGCCGGGAAGGTTGATGTGGCGGCGGGAGCCGAATACGCCTTCCGTGAGCACGTCGCAGATGAGCCTGTCCGGGCGTACTTCCGCAATGCGCATGAGGATGCCTCCGTTATCCACCACCATGGTATGGCCCGCCTGAACATCCTGCAGAAGGCCGTCATAGTTTACCGTGGTGGAAAAAGGAAGTTCCGGCTTGGCCGTGCCCAGGCGGATTTCTACCGTGTCTCCCTTTTTCAAATGGTAGGGTTCGGCCAGGTCTCCCGTACGGATGGAGGGACCCTGGAGGTCAAATAGGATGGCCACGTTCGCTTCCAGCTCCGCTGCTTTCCGGCGGATGCGGAAGACGACTTCCCGGACCCAGTCGTGTTTGGAATGGCTCATATTGAGCCGGAAGACGTTGGCTCCGGCTTCAATAAGCTGTCCCAGCATGTCGGAAGTGTCTGTTGCTGGTCCAATAGTGCAGATGATTTTGGTGGCCCGGGGCCGGGAAGGTGTGTTCATGGTCTTTGTCAGTACCCCTAATGTATCTTACGGGGAGTTTAAATGAAGTTTTTTATGATACATGGCAGGATTGTTGCATGTCACGGGGTGCTTGAGAGAGCATACTGGCTGCATGAAACAGATCAGGGTTGAATTGATCAACACCGGGACGGAAATTTTGCTGGGGAGTATTGTGAATACAAATGCCGCATGGCTGGGCAACAGATTATTTGAGGCCGGGTTCCGTGTGGGGAGGGTAACCGTCGTGCCCGACGGTTACGCTATTAACGAGGCCATGAGGGAGAGCGCCCGGCGCGCAGATATCGTGATTGTAAGCGGGGGACTGGGGCCGACGAGCGATGATGTGACCCGGGAAGCCCTGTGCGACGTGTGCGGCGTGGACATGCACCGTGACGAGCGTGTGGCTGAGTGGCTGAAGAGTTATTTTGAACGGAGGGGGATTCCCATTGCGGAGTGTAATTTCAAGCAGGCCATGGTTCCGGATGGCGCCGCGGTGCTGGAGAATTCCAATGGGACGGCGCCCGGACTGGTGATGCCTGCCAGCGGTTCCCTTCCCATGTTCATCCTGCTGCCGGGGCCGCCGGCGGAGTTGAAGCCGATGGTGGAACATTCCGTGATGCCGCTTCTGGAAGATTTGGCGGATGAGGATATTCCTCATTTGCGCGTGTTCCGCCTGGTAGGGATAGGGGAGAGCGATCTCCAGGAGCTGGTGGATGATTCCCTGCACCAGGTGGAGGGCCTGGAGGTGGCGTATTGCGCGCGCGTCGGGGAAGTGGACGTGCGCCTGGTGGGCAGTGAGGTGGCCCTGAAACAGGGAGAAGCCCGTTTGCGCATTCTGGCCGGGGCGTATGTGCTCGCTCCTGCCGGGGCATCCCTGGAGAAAGCGGTTGTGTGCCATCTGGCGCAGCAGGGTCTGAAGGCGGCGACGGCGGAGAGCTGCACCGGCGGCCTGATTGCCAAGAGGATTACGGATGTTCCGGGGGCCTCCGGGGTTTTTGAATTCGGATGGGTTACTTATGCCGACCGGGCAAAGACGGAGATGCTGGGCGTTCCGGAGAATGTTCTGAAGCGTTACGGAGCTGTCAGTGAGCCCGTGGTTAAAGCGATGGCGGAAGGAGCTCTGGAACGCTCCGGAGCCGATGTTGCTGTTGCCGTCAGCGGTATTGCGGGGCCCGGAGGCGGTACGCCGGAAAAGCCTGTGGGGACCGTATGGCTTGCCTGGGCTTTCCGGGGGGGGGAGACGCGGACGGAGATGATGCTTTATCCGCGGGACCGCTCATCTTTCCGTAAGATGGTTTCCCAACGGGCGCTTGCGGGGCTTCTGGATGCCAGGAGAAAAGAGCCTGTTACGGAATGAGGAACCACACGGGAAGCATTCCGGCTTCATGAAGTCCGCTGATGAATTCAAAGATGCCGACGAACCAGATGAACCACAGCGCATCCACAATGTTGTGCGTGAACGTGGCGGGATTGACGGAGTAGGCGGCCGGCGGCGGTTTGAGCCGTGAGAGGGAGGGAATGAAGGAGGGAACGTTCCTGCAATAGTTCCGGTAGGCGTCTCCGAAAAGGGTGAGGAGCCTTTCCTGTTCCTTTCTGATGACGGACGGGTAGTAGATTCCGAACGCCAGCGCCGTAAGCAGGGGGATGGTGAAGGTCTCCGTAGCGCAGGATACGCCTATGCCGCCAACGAAGCTGAAGAAATAGAGCGGGTTGCGGCACATGGAGTATGGCCCGTCAGTAACCAGGACGTTGTTTTTATAACCTGCAATGTAGAGGGAGCACCAGATGCGCCCGAAGGCGCCTATGCCGGCCATGAAGCAGGCCAGGAGCATGAGGCTTTCTTCAATGAGAGGAGACGTTTCCCAGCGGGATTCCCCGAAGAGCAGGGAACAGCCGATAGCCAGACCGAAAATCAGGGAGATGAGGGTGCGGAAACGTTCGTTGAGTGATTTTGCGTGGGCTTGCATGACGTCGAACGGAAGATAATAAAAAATGCTACGGATTCCCGGCAATGGCATGAAGATGTTTTCCGTGACGTTTTCGTCACTCGCCTGGAAAACAAAACAGCCTGTACGCGGGGCATACAGGCTGTTGAGGAAAAGGACCGGAGAAAAGGTCAGGCGCGCCTGCGGCGCAGCATCAGGGAAGCCAGCCCCAGCAGGCTGAGGGTGGCCGTAGCAGGTTCCGGCACGGCTCCCGACATTCCCGTCTTCCGTGTAGAGATAGTACTGGCCCTGGTAGTCTGCGGCGTTCCCTTCCATGATTCCAGATGCCTTGGTCAGTGCTCCGCCGTCTTCAGCGGTGAAGTCTCCCAGGGAAATGGAACCGCCGTCAAAGCCGGCGGAGGTAATCAGCGTGCGGGTAACAAACTGGAATTCTCCAGCAGCCAGATCCGTGGATGTGGTGGCCAGCGTACCGGAAACGGAGAAGTCCGAAGCCCCCCATATTTTTTGGTTGACGTTCATGATGCCTCCAATGCCGAAGACAAGGCGGGCACCGTTGCCGCCGGAATCAATCCCGCAGACACCAAGGTTGAAGGTGCCGTCCAGGATGATGTCACTGCTTTTAAAGTCCACTTGTGAGAGGGAGAGAGCGGAACCTGCTCCAATGGTGACATTTCCCGTCCAGCGGGTTCCCCCCACCGTAACATTGCTGTTGCCTGTGACAGTAATGCTGCCGCCATCGGATGTGTCCACCATGGAGCCGCTGAGGGTGATGGTTCCGGTGTTATTAAAAATTACATCCGGTCCCTGGTTGTTGCCGCGGGCGGGTACACCGTTGCTCCAGTTGTCCGCATTGCCCAGTTCATAGGTGTTGCCTTCCGTAGGGCCGGCATTACCGGTCCATTCCGTGACCATGCTGGCGGCATTAGCGGAGATGCATGATCCGCAGAGGATTGTAGCAATAAATAAGTTTTTTTTCATATTAAAAACAGAAATAACTTGATCAATAAGGCCAGAAGAAATGCTGACGCTGCCGCGATGCTACCGGTTTAACAATCCGGGGTCAAGATTTGATTCTAAGAGAAAATAACTTGTGTAGACGTTTCCTTTCGTATCAGAGGACGTTTTCATGAAATCAAGCCCGACTGGCATCATCGGTTTCCAATGAAAATTCAACAGGCCTTTGCGGTATTTAAATTTGCAATAAAATTTTGAGAATTCCCTTTTCTGGAAATAGTTACATGTAGGAAGAACGTATCATTTCAATGATCGTAGAAACTTGTAACTTTGCCCGAATTAAACCGAATTATCTTCGGTTTCAGCCTGTAACGGATTGTTAATCCGCAGAGAACAGGCACAGACAGCGAGAGGTTTTATTCGCTTTCCTGGTCGTGTTCATCCGCTTCGCGGGTGGAGAAGCGCATGAGTTCCGCTTCAAAGTGGAGCGGAACGTCCCCCGTGGGGCCGTTGCGGTTTTTGGCCAGATGCAGATTGGCCCGTCCGGCCATCTGCTGGCGTTTTTCCTCATCTTCCGCATAGTAGGCGGAGCGGTAGAGCAGGCCGATCATGTCTGCGTCCTGTTCGATGGAGCCGGATTCACGAAGGTCGGAGATGCGGGGGACGCCCAGGCTGGCTCCCGTGCGGCTTTCCGGGCCGCGGTTAAGCTGGGCCAGAACGATGACGGGCACTTTGAGTTCCTTGGCCAGGGCTTTGAGTCCGGCGGATATTTCCGCCACTTCCCGTTCACGACTGTTGGCCGCCTGTTTGGAGTGGGAGCGCATGAGTTGGAGATAGTCCACACCAATGGCGGCCAGACCTCCCTGATCCCTCATGACACGGCGCGCTTTGGCCCGGAGTTCGTTGATGGAGATGGCTGCGGTATCGTCAATGACAAGCTGGGAAGCTCCCACTTCCTTGACCGCCTGCTTGAAGTGCTTCATTTCAAGCTGGGTGAGGTTGCCTCTCTTGATGATTTCCCGGCTGCGGACTCCGGAGCGGGCAAAAAGAAGGCGTTCCACAATTTGGACTGCGGGCATTTCACAGGAAAAGAGCAGAGTAGGCTTTTTTTCGTTAAGCGCGATGTGCTCAATGATGTTGAGCAGAAAGGAGGTTTTACCCATGGAGGGGCGGGCGGCGATGATGAACATGTCCCCCGGTTTAAGCCCGTTGCTTTTTTTGTCCAGTTCCTCAAATCCCGTGGTCAGTCCCTGGATTTGGCCTTTGCTTGCGATGAATTTTTCAAAATTGGTGACGGCTTGTTTAAGGATGCTGGCCAGGCTTTGTTCATCCTTGGCGCTGTTATAGCGTTCCCGTATCTGGAAAATATGGGTTTCCACAGAATCCAGCAGTTCCGCTACGTCGTCCGGATTGTCAAAGGCCTGCGTGGTGGACTGGTTGGCTATGTCAATGATGGAGCGAAGGATGAATTTGTCCTTCAGGACATTGAGGTAATGCTCAAAATAGGCTCCGGTAGTGGTAAAGGTGTATATTTCCGCCAGGCCTGCGCTTCCGCCCACGGCTTCCAGCTGGTGCATGTCTTCCAAAGCTTGGGTGATGGAAACGATGTCAATGGGTTCGTTTTTGTTATAGCGGGCCTGGAAAAGGCGCCAGAGCAGCTTGTGCGCGGGGAGGTAGAAGTAGTCCTCCGTCATGCCGATGGTCACGCACTGCCCCACGTAAGTGGCCGGGTCCATGGCCATGAGGGCCAGCACTCCTTTTTCCGGGCCGGGAGCCTGCGGAATGTCTCTGAGGTCCAGGGACGGGGTTTTGCGGGGTGCCCTGGTCAGTTCCAGCGGGGGAACGGCAGTGGTGGTTGTCGTAGTTTCCATGGTGAGGCGGCTGGATGGGTGGCATCCGGCCGGAAAGGATAGCACAACGGAGGGCGCCGGGCAATAGGCAACGTTGCAAATTCGGAAAAGCCCCGTTCCGTCAACGGGGCGTCTTTCCGCTCTTTTCCTGTTCCTTCCTCAGCCTCAACTGGCCGCAGGCGGCGTTGATGTCATGGCCTTTTTCATACCGCATGGTAACGGGGATGCGCGCCTTGTGAACTGCATCCCGGAAGAAACGGCAGCGTTCTTCCGAAGGGCGTTTCCACGGGAGCCCCTCCACGGTGTTGTACGGGATGAGATTGACTTTGGCGTGCAGGCGTTTGGCGATCCGGACGAGATGGGACGCGTCTTTTGGAGAATCGTTGATGTCCCTGATGAGAATGTATTCCAGCGTGGGCATCTGGTTTCTTCCCCTGTTCCATTCCTCAAGGGCCGGAATGAGCTGGGAGAGCGGCCATTTTTTGTTGACCGGCATGATTTGGTCGCGAACTTCGTCCGTAGCTCCGTGCAGGGAAACGGCCAGACGGATTTGCCTGGGATAGGCCGCCAGTTTTTTCAGGCCGGGAACGAATCCCGACGTGGAGATGGTGATGTGGCGCGCCCCTATTTCCAGACCGCGGTGGGAAGTGATGATTTCCAGGGCATCCGCCAGGTTGTCAAAATTGGAGAGGGGTTCCCCCATGCCCATGAAGACGATGTTGTTGACCCGTTTTCCCGCAATGGCTTCCGCGGAGAGAATCTGCCCGATGATTTCCCCCGTGGTGAGGTGGCGTTTAAGGCCCAGCAGCCCGGAAGCGCAGAATTTGCAGCCGAAGGCGCAGCCTACCTGGGAAGAAACGCAAAGGGTGACGCGCTCCGATTTTTCTCCATTTTCCGCTGCTGCGGCAGGGATGATGACGGATTCTACCAGACTGCCGTCTTCCATTTTGGTGAGGAATTTCCGTGTGGTGTCCGCAGAACCGTGGATTTCCACGATTTCCGGCGTGTGGAAACGGAAATTTTCCGCCAGCAGATTTTTGAGCGCGGGAGGGAGGTTGCTCATCGCGTCAAAGGTGGTGACGCGCTTGCGCCACACCCAGTCCAGAACCTGCTGGGTGCGGAATTTAGTGTGCCCGTGTTCCGTCAGGAAGGCGAGCAGCTTTTCCTCCGTCTGGGCAGTGATGAGGGGAAGAGGTGGCATGGATTTGAGGCGGTCCCGTTACAGCAGGGAATCCACGTAGCGGTCCCGGTTGAAGGGTTCAAAGTCTTCGGCTCCTTCCCCGGTTCCCAGAAAGGAGGGGGAAATGTGCATTTCATCCATGATGGCTACGGCCACGCCTCCCTTTCCGGAACCGTCCATTTTGGTGATAATGACGGAATCCAAGGGCGTCGCTTTATGAAATTCCCTGGCTTGTGCCAGGGCGTTAGCGCCTGTGGTGGCATCCACCACCAGCAGGGTGCTGTGGGGGGCGGATGCATCCTGCTTGGCGAGAGTCCGGCGAATTTTGGAGAGTTCCTCCATGAGGTTGTGGCGCGTATGGAGGCGCCCCGCAGTATCGCAAATGAGGTATTGGAAGCCTTCCCTGATGGCCTGCGTATGGGCCTCATAGCAGACGGAGGCCGGATCCTGGCTGGGGGCTCCCTTGCAGATGGGGATGTTCAGCTTGTCCGCCCAGCTTTGAAGCTGTTCCACGGCGGCCGCTCGAAAAGTGTCCGCCGCAGCGAGGAGGACGCGGGAGCCCTGTTTTTGCAGCAAATGGGCCAATTTGGCCGCAGAAGTGGTTTTCCCGGTGCCGTTGATGCCCACGACCAGAATGACCAGCGGTTTGCCTTCCGGAGGGGCGGGCAGGGACGGAGCGGTGGAAGGAAAGGCCCGGCGAAGCACTTCACGGGTGGATTCCACCAGATTTTCCGCATCCAGGCCTTTGCTTTCCTTCAACTGGTCCGCAATACCCATAGCGCGCCTGATGCCGATGTCCGCGGCTACCAGCTCAGCTTCCAGTTCTTCCCAGTCTATCCGGGAGCTTCGGGAAAATTTGGTGAATAGTTTTTTAAAGAATCCTGCCATGGTGCGAAGCGGAGTTATGCCGGGCGTCCCGTTTTTGAGATTCCGGCCAGGACGCCGTTGATGAAGCGGGGGGATTCCGCAGAGGAGAAGCGTTCCGACAGGCGGATGGCCTCCGAGATGACGATGGGGGCCGGGAGGTCTTTGCGATGGAGGAGTTCATAGGCCCCCAGGCGCAGAATGGCGCGGTCAATGGCGCTGACACGTTCAGGGGAGTAGTTTTCCAGGGTGGAGTCGATGGCGGCGTCCAGTCCGTCCCGGCGGCGCAGGATGTCTTCTCCCAGGGTTTTGGCTTCCCGGTAGAGTTCCTCCGCATCCCTCCCTGCCTCCACCACTTTTTTTATTTCCGCCAGGGAGGGGCGGTCGTCCGGGTGAATGAGGCAGTTGATGCGGTCATTGATTTCCTGGAGTTTGCTGCAGGAGGAAATGAGGGAGGGCCAGATTGCGTTATAGGCAGGGAAGTCCTTGAGCGTGTCCAGCAGGCGGCGGCGCATCTGCATCAGTGCGGTATTGAGTCCCTGAGCGGCGTCGCAGGCGGCGGAAAGAGACCCCCTGTCATTGGAGGGATCCTCGTGCAGGGCTTTTTTCAGCCGGAGCAGGGAGGCGTTGAATTCTCCTTCCTTGGCCAGCAGGTCCTGAAGCTGGTCACGGACGGGCAGGGTAAGGGGGTCTTGCTGAAGTTTGTCCGCCGTTTCCCGCGCACGGGTGATGAAGAGGCGCAGCTTGTCCGGATAGTCCCGTGTAAGATGGCCGGAGACGGCCTTGGCCTTGAGTTTGCAGTAGTCGCCCCGGAAAGGTTCCATCAGGATGTCCCAGATTCCCTCCCGTTCCGTTTCCGGCGTCTGAGAGGCGGCGTAAAGGTATTGGATGGCGGCTTGTCTGATTTGGTTGCGTGAGAGCATGGCGATAGAGAGGAGAGAGTAATAGGTATTATTGCCGGAGCAGGGAGTTGAGGAAGAGTTCCGCCATGCGGGCAGCGGTGCGGGCCGCTTCACGGCCGCGGTTGAGCTGAGAGGCGATACAGCGGGCGAAGGCCTGCTTTTCATCATTCAGCAGCAGAACTTCATGAATGACGGGGGTGATGAATTCCAGGGCGAGCTGCATCAGGGCCTGGGTAATGGTGGAGCCGATAAGGTCCGCGTGGTCTGTGCTGCCGCGCAGGATGACCCCCAGAGCCACCACGGCATCAGGACGTTTTTCCGGAGAGCGGGAGAGAACGGATTTAATGGCCACCGGAATTTCAAAGGCTCCCGGCACGCGGATGATTTCCAGGCGGACCGAGGGAAGCACGGTTTTCAGTTCTTCCGAGCAGTTTTCTACCAGGGCCTGGGTGTATTGTTCGTTGTATTCCGAGGCGACGATGCAGATTTTGGCGCGCGTGCCCGTGGCGCGCTGGCGGCGGGGAAGTTCCGTGGACATGAAGGGATGGAGTGGAATGTTACAGGATGTGGCCCAGCTTGCATTTTTTGGTAGCCAGGTATTTGCTGTTTTGTTCGTTGGGTGGGATGATGAGAGGAACCTGTTCCGTGATTTTTATGCCAAAGCCCTCCAGCCCCACGATTTTCCGCGGGTTGTTGGTAAGCAGGCGCAACTGGTTTGCTCCCAGGTCATGCAGGATTTGCGCTCCGATGCCATAGTCGCGCAGGTCGTCCGGATAGCCGAGCCTGAGGTTGGCTTCCACGGTATCCAGACCCTGTTCCTGAAGTTTGTAGGCCTTGAGTTTTGCCGCCAGTCCGATGCCGCGGCCCTCCTGCCGCAGGTAGAGCAGGACGCCTCCTTCCTGGGCGATGCGGCGCATGGCGGTGTGCAGCTGGCTGCCGCAGTCACAGCGGCGGGAGCCGAAGACGTCTCCCGTCAGGCATTCGCTATGCACGCGCACCAGCGTGGGCTTGTCCGGGGAGATTTCCCCGTGAACCAGGGCCAGATGAAGAGCTCCGTCCAGCTGGGATTCATAAAGGCGGCAGGTAAAGTCTCCGTAGTCTGTGGGCATGTTGACGGTTTCCACCAGCCGGATTTGCTTTTCCTTGGCCCGGCGGTATTCAATAAGCTGGGCTACGGTGCAGGCTTTCAGGCCATGTTTTTTCTGGAATTCCCCCAGATCCCCGATGCGGGCCATGGTGCCGTCTTCCTTCATGATTTCACAGCAAACGCCGGCGGGCTGAAGGCCTGCCATGCGCACGAGGTCAATGGTGGCTTCCGTATGGCCGGCGCGGCGCAACACTCCGCCGGGAACGGCGCGGAGAGGGAATGTATGACCCGGCTGAACAAAGTCGTTGACGGTGGCTTTGGGATCTGCCAGCGTGCGAATGGTGAGGGACCGTTCCGCGGCGCTGATGCCCGTAGTGATGTCATGGGCCGCATCCACGGAGACGGTGAACGCTGTGGACATGTTTTCCCGGTTGACGGAGGTCATGAGCGGGAGTTGGAGGGCGTCCGCCCGTTCCGGCGAAAGAGGTGCGCAGACGAGGCCCCTGGCGTGGGTAACCATGAAGTTGATGGCTTCCGGCGTAGCGAATTCGGCGGCAATGATCAGGTCTGCCTCATTTTCACGCCCAGGGTCGTCCGTAACGATGATCATCCGTCCCTGCCGTATTTCTTCCACGGCTTCTTCAACGGTGCAGAATTGAAGTTGATTGTCCATAAAAGGGGATGAAGAGAGGTTATTTTTGTTTTTTTGCCCAGGAGTCCTTGAGAGCCACCGTGCGGTTGAAAACAGGACGACGGCCCGGTACATGGTCCCTGCGGTCCGCCACAAAGTAGCCGAGACGTTCGAACTGGCAGCGGAATTCTGGTTCCGCTCCGGCCAGGGAGGGTTCCAGCTTGGCGTTTGTGATAACGGCCAGCGAAGAGGGATTCATGACGGACAGGAACCCTTCTTCAGCAGCGTCCGGGTTTTCTTCCGTAAAAAGGCGGTCATAGATGCGGATTTCTCCGTCCACCGCGTATTTGGCGCTTACCCAGTGAATGGCGGCGCGGCACTGGATTCCTTCCGGAGGGTTGGAGCCGATGGTGCCGGGAATGTGTTCGCAGAAGATTTCCGTGATAGTTCCCTCCGCATCCTGCTTGTAGTCCGTGCAGGTGATGCAGTAGCCCCCCCGGAGGCGTACGGTGCGGCCGGGGGCCAGACGGAAGTATTTTTTAGGAGGGTCCAGCATGAAGTCGTCCCGTTCAATCCAGACTTCCCTTGTGATGGGGAGGCGGCGGACGCCCTCTTCCGGTTTTTCCGGATTGTTCAGCACTTCAGCCATTTCTTCCGCGTTTTCCGGCAGGGTGGTGATAGTGACCTTGAGGGGATTGAGCACGGCCATGCGGCGCGGCGCGTTGGCATTCAGGTCTTCCCTTACGCTGTATTCCAGCAGGGCCACATCCGTGAAGCCGTTGAATTTAGTGATGCCTATGGTGTGGCAGAAGTTGCGGATGGCGGCAGGAGTGTAGCCCCGGCGGCGCATGCCGGAGACGGTGGGCATCCGTGGATCGTCCCAGCCGGAGACGTGTCCCTCCTGCACCAGTTGCAGCAGCTTGCGCTTGCTCATGACGGTGTAGGTAAGGTTCAGGCGGGCGAATTCCGTCTGGCGCGGGCGTGCCGGGACGGGGCAGTTTTCAATGACCCAGTCATAGAGGGGGCGGTGGTTTTCAAATTCCAGCGTGCAGAGGGAATGGGTGATGTGTTCGTAGGCATCTTCCAGCGGGTGGGCGAAGTCATACATGGGGTAAATGCACCAGGAACTGCCCGTGTTGTGGTGTTCCGCGAACATGATGCGGTACAGCACGGGGTCCCGCATGTTCATGTTGCTGGAGGCCATGTCTATCCTGGCCCGCAGGATGGCTCTGCCTTCCGGGATTTCCCCGTTTTTCATAGCCTGGAAGCGTGCCAGGTTTTCTTCCACGGAGCGGTTGCGGTAGGGGGATTCCTGCCCGGGCACGTTCACGTTGCCGCGCTGGGCGCGTATTTCCTCCACCGTCTGTTCGTCTACGTAGGCCAATCCCTTGCGGATGAGGGAAACGGCGCATTCGTAAAAGAAGTCGAACATGTTGCTGGCAAAGAAAAGATTGTCGCCCCAGTCAAAGCCCAGCCAGCGGATGTCTTCCTGAATGCTGTCCACATATTCCTGGTCTTCCTTGCTGGGGTTGGTGTCGTCAAAACGCAGGTGGCAGCGCGCACCCGGAAATTCCTGGGCGATGCCGAAGTTGAGGCAGATTGATTTGGCATGTCCGATATGAAGATACCCATTGGGTTCCGGGGGAAAGCGTGTTACCGGGGCCTGATGCTTGCCGGAGGCAAGGTCATCAGAAATCATATCGCGGATGAAATCTCGGCGTTCGGCAGGCTGCAATGACATGGCGGAAATTCTACTACCAAATTTCCTCTTCTGCAAGCGTGTTCACTCGGAATGACGTGAGGCGGGAGGAGGAGCATGGAGAGCGTTTTTATCTTTTTTCAATGGCCCGTGTTATAAAATTCAAATAATTTATATCAAGGTGCGTTTGGAAATGTGAGCCCCTGATAAGGGAGACTAAACAATCTCCAGCTTTCCGCCAGGGAAAGATGGGAATTTTCCCTTTACCTTGTTTTCCGAAGTTTGCGGAATGGTTTTCAATTAAATGTTATTTTCAATGAGAGCGGTTTGAGCGAGTTTTAACATTCGGAAAAAATCAGAGAGTCGGAATGAAAAGGGGAAATGATGGAAATAAGAGCCGATGGAAGTTTCTTGCCAATTTTCGCGGGGTACATGGTAAGAGGAAAGTTGGGAAGACAGGTATTGCAAAAGAATGAAAAACGTGCATATTGGAGCCCGGTGAATCTGAATTGTCCACAGTGCAAACGACATATCAATGTGCCTTCTTCCGCGGAGGGCTCTATGGTGAATTGCAGCAAATGCGGGCATGAGTTTCTTTGCGACAGGGAAAAACTGATTCCTAAGAAACCTTTTGCCAAAGCAAAGAAAGCCGTTTCCGTCCATTCCCCCAAAGACAGAAGGGAAGCCATTCAGAGCGCCCTGGTGGAAACGGGGCTGATCCAATTGGTGTGCCTTTGCGCGTCCCTGGCTGTTGCCGCCGGCTGCGTCTGGATTTTTTACAATGCTTCTTCCGAGATGGATGGGACCTTTTTCCTTTCCATGCTGCAGCAGCCCCAGCAGAAGGCGTTTGCCCTGTTTTTTGCCTGTCTTGCCGGAGGCTTGATGGCCTGTGCCGGACGTAGGCACAAGATTGTTTTCATTTTGCTAGGTTTGCTGGTTGCAGGGGGGATTGCTTCCCTGCCTTTCGTGTATCCGGTCAAGGTGAATCCCTCCCTGCTCGGGGGGCATGAAGAGGGAGGCGCCGGGGAAGAAGATGTCTCCGGCTTTACCAGCATGGGGCTGGAGCAGCTGCCCTCCAAGAACGCTTCTGTCCAGAATTATGGGGCCGGTGATTTGAAACCTCTGTTTTCCGCTATTGACCGCAAGGAATCCCAGGGAGTTCTGGGCGTATGGGTGGTTGGGGTGAATGCAGCCAACCGGGATATGGTAAAGGCGTATTTGAAGAGGATGACCCAGTCCGAGGACGAACCTATTTTTTATGACCGCAAGGGAACGGGCGGCGGGCTGTTCGTTATTACTCCCACTCCCATTACGTTTAAGGAATTTGTAGAGGTTGCGGGCAAGATGGGGAAGGTGTCCCTGCAGGATAAGGAGCGTTTTTTTGTGGAAGTGATTCTGAACCGGGACAGGTTTGAAGCGCGGCCCGCTTCCGCCGCGTTGCAGGATGAGCGCCACCAGTATTTCGTGCTGGCCAATTTGAAGGAGCTGTCCTGTCTGGACATCCGCCGCGTTATTGCCGCCGCAAAACGTTTGTCGGCTGTAAATCCGGATAAGATGCGGGGTGAGGTTTCTTCCAGGCTGGTGGAGCTTCTCCGGGAGCCGTGGGGGCGTGATGCGGAATATGTGACCGCGTTGGCTTCGGCCCTTGTGGTATGGGCAGAACCGGATCATGAGGAGGCTCAGCGCGTGGTTGATTACGTGGCTACGGAGCTGAAGAAGGCGGATTGCGAAATCCCGGCGTCTCTGATCAGGTTTTTACTGCATGGTTCGGAAAAGAGAAGTTTGGCGTTGCTTCTGGGGGAATGGAAAAAGGATCCCCAGAAGTGGGAGGACGAATGCAAGGCTGCCGGCCCAACGGGAGAAGCTGATATCATCCGTTCGCTGAATGAGTCGGACGATTTTGTGTTGAAACGTTCCGCCGCCCGAATTCTTGGGGAAATCGGTTCGGAAGCTTCCCTGTCCGCGCTTAAGGCTTTCACTCATGACGCCGATAACGAATTGCGCCTGTGCGCGGAGTTGTCTGTGAACCTGATTGAAAAGCGGCTTGGGATAGATTCTTCCGCCAAAGGAGGCCGGTAAGGGCGGCTTCCGTTTCCGTGATGGCGCATCGCGCTGTTTTTCTGGCTTCAATACGGAAGGGGAGTTTTTTCCCGGACGTTTTACGGGGATTGAAGTGCGGCTCCGGAATTTTCCCATTGCTGTTTTTCGGTGCCGGGAGATGCATGAGGGCATTTCTGCAGAGGTGTCCAAATGATTTCCTGTTCCCGGACAGTTTGTTACTTGTTTCTTTTGCGATATTTGCACCATTTGAACGCATTTCCGGGGAGGAAATTTGTTTTTGCCTGGGAAGCGTCTTTTTTGGTTGCGGAGAAGAGCCAATTTACTAAAATGCAACGACCATGACAGACCAAGAAAACATGAAAGCCGCCGTTCCGGATGCGGCCAGGCGATATATGCGCTATCTCCTCATCATGGCCGGTTTGGGCGGCCTGCTCTACGGTGTGGACGTTGGCGTGATTGCTGCCGCGCTTCCCTACATTGAGCAGACGGCCGGTTTTAATCCCTCCCAGCTTTCCCAGGTGGTGGCCGCCGTGCTGTTCGGCAGCGTTCTTTCTTCCCTGTTTGCGGGCTATCTGGCCGACAAGATGGGACGCAAGGCGTTGATTACCGTGGCCGCAGCCTTATTCACGGCGAGCATCCCCGTGATCTGCCTGTCCCAGGAAGTATTCGGCATTATGTTGCTGGGCCGTATTCTTCAGGGCGCCAGCGCCGGTATTGTGGGCGTGGTCGTTCCGCTGTATCTGGCCGAGTGCCTGAGCGCCGAGTCCCGCGGCAAGGGAACGGGGATGTTCCAGTTCCTGCTGACGGTGGGCCTAGTGTTTGCCGCCGTCGTCGGTTTGCTTGCCGCCAGTTATGTGGGCGGCGTCGAGAATTCCGGCGCGAGCGAAGAATCGCTGACTTCCGCCAAGGTTCTGGCCTGGCAGGCTATTTTCTGGGTTTGCGCCATTCCCGGCCTGTTCCTGTTTTTCGGTTCCTTCCGTTTGAGCGAATCTCCCCGCTACCTGTTCCGCCGCGGCCGCAAGGATGAAGCCATGGCTGTGCTGGTGCGCAGTTACGGGGATGCCCGCGCCAAGGAAGTGTTTGATGAAATGGTCCATATTGAAGAGGAAGAGAAGCAGAAGGCGGAGGAACTCAAAAAGCAGAGCTCTTCCGGCGAGTCCCTTCTTCAGCGCAAGTATATCTATCCCTTTGTTCTGGCGGTGCTCGTTCTGGCGTTTACGCAGGCTACGGGCATTAATTCCGTGCTGAATTATTCCGTGAAGGTATTCCAGCAGGCAGGCCTGGAAGGCACCACCGCCAACTGGGCAGACTTTACCATCAAGGTCGTGAACTGCTTGATGACTATTGTCGCCATGGTGCTGGTGGACCGCAAGGGCCGCAAGTTCCTGCTTAAAATCGGAACGGCCGGCATCGTGGTCGGCCTTCTTGGCACCGGGTTCCTGTTCAATAATGTGGAAAAAGCCCGCAAGGATGTGACTGCGGATGTGGCTGCCCTGCTGGCCGCCCAGAGCCCTTCCGTCCAGAAGGAGTTTGAACAGGGCAAGGATGTGGGTTCCATCCGAACGCTTCAATTGGAACGCACTCCGGATTCCCCCTTCATCAGGAATCTTCTTGCCAAGAACGGCATGGCCGACAAGGACATCAACAGGATGCAGCTCATCATCACCTATGACCAGCCGGAAGCCAATCCCGCCTGGTACCAGTTCCTGATGGGGTCTTCCACCCAGCTTTCCGTCGTAGAGTTTTCTGAACTGACCAAGGATACCAAGGATATCAAGAAGGATGAGGACAAGGCTTCCCTGGCCGTGATCAAGGCCGTTCCGGATTCCACCAATAAAATGGTGGTGAACGGCAAGGACGGCTATGCCATGAAACCCGTTTCCATTCTGAAGGCGGAATTGGGCGAAAAGCCGGATACCTCCATGGGCTGGGGCGTGACTGCGTTCTTCATTATCTTCATTGCTTTTTATGCCACCGGCCCCGGCGTGTGCGTCTGGCTGGCGCTGTCCGAGCTGATGCCTGCCCGCATCCGCTCCAACGGTATGGCGATTGCTCTGTTGATCAACCAGCTGGTTTCTACGGTTATCGCCGGTTCCTTCCTCCCGTGGGTGGGCAGCTGCGGTTATTCCGGCGTGTTCTTTACGCTGGGCGGCATTACGGTGCTGTATTTCATTACGGTGACCTTCTTCCTGCCTGAAACCAAGGGACGTTCCCTGGAGGAAATTGAAGGTTACTTCACAACAGGCAAGATGCCGGAAGATCCCAAGATGATCGGCGAAGGCATAGAAGCGGAGGAATAATTCTTTCTTCCTGTGGTTTTCAAGGCCGCTTCCCCTGAATTGGGGAAGCGGCTTTTTTATAACAGGAAACAGGGTGGGCTGCCTGCATGGCTTCGGAAGCACGGCTGTTCCGGGGAGAGGGTTCCGGCCGCCTGTTCCCGGGCCGTGACGGTATCCGCTTTTCTTTTCCGCACCAGTGGGAGAAGGAGGGCTGCAAAGCCCACGATGGCATCCGCTATTTAGCGGGTTTCCCCTTTTTTCTGCTTGGACTGCCAGTGCTTGATGGCTTCCGCAATGGGGGGATACCCGTTTTTCATATGGAAGTCATAGGCTGTCTGGCCGTCATCGTTGCGGAGAGAGGGATTGGCGCCGTGATTCATGAGGTAAACGGCTATTTCCGGAGAGTTGCAGGCCATCAGCGGAGTCAGGCCATCCACGTCCGGCTGGTTGGGATCCGCTCCCGCGTTGATGAGAAGTTCAATGAGAGGAATGAGGCGTTCCGCCGGTTTTTCCTTGGTGCAGACCAGGTGGAGGGGTGATTGCTTGCTTTCAAAAAAGCGTTCGTTAACATCGCAGCCGGCTTTGATGAGCCGTTCGTAAATGGCGGGGGACAGACTGAGGAAGCCGACTCCGCGCGCCTGAGCGTTCATTCTGCGCTTGAGATCCGGGGAGCCGGCGTCCAGGAGCGCCAGCGCTATTTTTTCCTGACCCGGATCGGAGTCATTGAGGGCGGCGGAATACATGAACGGGGTGATGCCCCAAGGCCCCGGCTGATCCGGATCGGCGCCGTGTTTGAGCAGGGCGTGCACCAGCGGCAGCCTTTCTTCCGCGGTGGAATTCATATAGAGGCCTGAGAGGCACGCCCAGGTAAGGGGGGTGTCTCCCGGCTCTTTTGTGCCGTCATGCATGAAAATGGATTGAGCATTGACGGGAGCGCCCGCTTCTACCATCCGGACGGCCAGCCGGTTTAATCCCAGGGCAATGCAGAGGTGCAGAGGCGTGGTACGGTCCGGCGTCTGGAGCAGGAGGTTGCCGGTTTGGCGGAATTGCTCCAGCATCTGATGGCATTGAAGAATGGAGTGGAATTCCTCCTGCACTTCTCCGGGAAACATGATTTCCAGCGGCCAGGAGTCATGCAGGAAACGGAGGGTAAGGCCCAGCAGCTTTTCGTTTGCCGTCTTGATTTCCTGTTGTTCCGCTTCCGTGAGCTGGATTGTCTTTTCCTCCGCATGCGCCCAGGGAGCGGCCATAACGACTGCTGAGGACAGAAGCAGCATGGTTCCTGTCATTTGTCTCATGAAGTCCTTATAGGGGAAGGGCCGTGAGCTGTCACTTCAAATCAGGGGCATGTCAACCCAGCCTGGAGAGACTGATGCGGACGGCTTCCACCGTGCGGTCAATGTCTTCTTCCGTATGGGCTGTAGAGATAAAGCCCGTTTCGTACGGGGAAGGCGCGAAATAGACGCCTTGTTCCAGCATGTTCCAGAAGAAGGATTTGAAGAGTTTTTTGGAAGCTTTTTGCGCGGATTCCAGATTATAGACTTCCTCTTCCGTGAAGAAGAGGCAGAACATGGAGCCCGCACGGTGGAAGGTGTAATTTCTGCCGTGTTTTTTGAGGGCTTCGCGGATGCCTTCTTCCATGCGCGCTCCGAGCTGTTCCAGGCGTTCATAGGCGTTCCCTTCCAGGAGTTCCCGGAGCTGGGCCAATCCCGCCGCCATGGCAACGGGATTGCCGGACAGGGTTCCCGCCTGATACACGGGGCCAAGCGGAGAGAGGCAGTCCATGATTTCCGAACGGCCGCCAAAAGCTCCCACGGGGAGGCCTCCGCCGATGACTTTGCCCATGCAGGTAAGGTCTGGAGTGATGCCGTAAAGCTGCTGCACGCCTCCGGGAGCGACCCGGAAGCCTGTCATGACTTCATCAAAGATGAGAAGGGCGTCGTGGCGGAGCGTTATTTCCCGCAGGAAGTGAAGGAAGTCATTTTGCGGAAAGTAGAGCCCGGCATTGGCAGGAAAGGGTTCCAGGATGACGGCGGCAATGTCGCTTCCATGGAGTTCAAAGGCTTTTTTTACTGCTTCCCGGTCATTGTAGGGCACGGTGAGGGTGAGCTGCGTCATTTCCCTGGGCACGCCCGCGCTGTCCGGTTCTCCGAAGGTGAGCGCTCCGGAACCCGCCGCCACCAGAAGGGAGTCCACATGGCCGTGGTAGCAGCCGATGAATTTAATGATTTTACGGCGTCCGGTATAGCCGCGAGCCAGCCTGATGGCGGACATGGTTGCTTCCGTTCCGGAGTTGACCATGCGCACTTTTTCCACGGAGGGAACCATGTCCGTGATCATTTCTGCCATATCCACTTCCGCCGGCGCAGGAATTCCATAGCCCAGCCCCCTGTCCACGGCGGCATGTACTGCGTCCAGAACGGGTTGCGGAGCGTGGCCCAGGATGGCCGGGCCCCATGTGCCTATGTAGTCAATAAGCTGGCGCCCGTCCGCATCCGTGATGTAGGCTCCTTTGGCGGATTGAACAAAGAAGGGGTCCCCGTCCACATTGCGGAAGGCCCTGACGGGGGAGTTGACTCCGCCGGGGATAACGGAGCGCGCGCGGGAGAAGAGCTGGGCTGACTGATTCATGTGCAGAGGGAAGCAAAAAGGGCAATCCTTGAGAAAGGGTTGCCCTCATGGAAATTGGGTTCTTATTCCCGAACCAATACTGTTTTAAGCTTCAGGAGCGGAAGCGGGTGTTTCAGCAGTTTCGGAAGCGGTTTCTTCGCTCTTGTTGCTGTAACGCCATTTTACCTTGTTGCGCTTGCTGGCGGAACGGGCCTTGCGGCGGCGTTCGTCCATCGGGGTTTCAAAGGCGCGGCGGCGGCGCATTTCATCCAGAATGCCTTCAACATCCAGTTTTGTTTTGAGGCGCTTGAGAGCGCGGTCGATAGGTTCACCTTTTCTTACGGTAACTTCACGCATGATTTGTTTTCCTTTTTCTATTCGTCCGGGAACGGGAGACAATAGGTAGTGCTTTCCTGCTTACAGGTCAAGATTTTTATCATGACTGACCTATTTTTTGCCACTGAATGAGAGTTCTGCCGTCCGGAACGGCGGGAAGCGGCTGCGTTGCCCCGTTTTCCGGTTCCGGAGCGCGGTTCAACTGTCCTTGCCTTATAACAGGGGGCGTGGTAGAAAGAGGCGTCTCCCATGAACCGGCTGCATACATTGATTGACGGATTTTCCCGGGTGCGGATTCTCTGCATCGGGGACGTGATGCTGGATAAGTTCCTGTATGGGAGCGTCAGCCGTATTTCGCCGGAGGCTCCGGTTCCCATCATGAAGATGGACCGGGAGACGCGCATGCTGGGAGGCGCGGGCAATGTCGTGTCCAATCTGTGCGCGCTGGGATGCCGCACCACTTTTATCAGCGTGGTCGGGGATGATGGCCATGGGCGGCAGGTAAGGCGTTTTCTGGAAGAGACGCACTGCGTTCCGGAGCTGGTGGAGTGCGAAGGGTACGAGACGACCGTGAAGATCCGTTTTGTGGCGGGCAAGCACCATTTGCTGAGAGCGGACCAGGAACAGCCGCTGAGGATGGAGCCGGAGCTGGCTTCCCGTTTTTTTGAACGAGTGGATGCCTGTTTGCCGGAGGCGGATCTTGTCCTTTTGTCCGATTACGGGAAAGGCCTGTTTGACGGACGAACCGCCCCGGATGTGATTGCCCGGTGCCGTGCGGCGCGCAAGCCCGTCATTGTGGACCCGAAGGGAGCGGATTATTCCCGCTACAGGGGGGCCACGCTGGTGAAACCCAATATGAAGGAGTTCCAGGAGGCTACCGGCGTGGCGCTCAATCCTGCCATGGCCGGGTGGGAACAGGATGCCGTGGCGGGGGCGCAGAGGCTGTTTTCCGAATTCGGCATTGAGAATCTGATTGTCACTTTGAGCGAACACGGCATGATTTTCATTCCTTCCTCCAGCCCTTCCGATTTTGTCTGCATTCCTACGGAGGCCCGGGATGTTTTTGACGTGTCCGGCGCGGGTGATACCTCCCTCGCCAGTCTGGGCGCGGCGCTGGCCGCCGGAGCCGCGGTGCCGGATGCTCTGGTCGTGTCCAATGTGGCCGCCGGCATCGTAGTGGGCAAGTTCGGAACGGCCAGCGTGACCGGAACGGAATTGAAGGAGGCGTTGAAGGTGAAGGATATCCAGACGCCCTCCTGGCATCACCGCGACAATATCCTGACGCCGGAGACCGCGGCGGAGCTGGCGGAACGTTTCCGCCGTGAGAAGAAGGTGGTTGGATTTACAAACGGTTGTTTTGATTTGCTCCACCTGGGGCATCTGCATTCCTTTATGAAGGCGCGTGAAGCGTGCGACGTGCTTTTCGTAGGGTTGAATACGGACGCCTCCATCAAGCGGCTGAAGGGCGAGGACAGGCCGATTAATAATGAGGAGATGCGTTCCCTGTTGCTGGCATCCCTGGATTTTGTCGATTATGTAGTGCCGTTTGATGAAGATACGGCTCTGCCTCTGATTGAGAAGCTGCGTCCGGACGTGATTGCCAAAGAAGGGTATCCCCTGGAATGCTGGCCGGAAGGACAGTTCGTGAAATCTTATGGAGGGCAGGCTCTTGAACTGCCCCGCCTGGAGGGTTTTTCCTCCACCAATATCATCAACCGCATGAAAAGCAGCCCGGAATGAGCGAATACATCAGGAACCAGATTTTAGGGATAGCGGACAATTTCAAAGCTCTGGCTTCCATGGCTGGGGATATTGAGCAGGTTGCCCGCATTTGTACGGATACCCTTAAGGCCGGGAATAAGATCATGTTCTGCGGCAACGGAGGCTCCGCTGCGGATTCCCAGCACTTGGCCGCCGAATTGGTGGGGCGTTACAAGCTGAACCGCCCCGCCATGAATGCGCTGGCCCTGACGGTGGATACTTCCATCCTGACCGCCGTGGGCAATGATTACGGTTATGAGACGGTGTTTTCCAGGCAGCTGGAGGGAGTGGGCCGTCCCGGAGATCTGCTGGTGGGGCTTTCCACGAGCGGCAACAGCCGGAACATCGTTTTGGCGATGGAGCTGGCGCGCCGGATGGGCGTCCGGACGGTGGCCTTGACAGGCCGCGGAGGCGGAGAGATGAAAGAAGTTGCGGAGTTTTGCATTGCCGTTCCTTCCGATGCCACGAACAACATTCAGGAGATGCACATTGCAGTGGGGCATCTGGTTTGCGAACTGGTTGAACGGGAGATATATGGCGGGTAAGGCTTTGTTTCTGGACAGGGACGGCGTGGTTAATGTGGATGGCGGGTATGTACACCGCATAGAGGACTTCCGGCTGGTTCCCGGAATTCTGAATCTTTGCCGCCAGGCTAAAGAGAAGGGGTATCTGGTGCTGGTGGCGACCAACCAGTCCGGCATAGGACGCGGCATGTTTTCTGAAGATGACTTTGAGCGGTTGACGGAATATATGAGAGGGGTGTTCCGTTCGTCCGGTGCGGAGATTGCAGGTGTGTTTCACTGTCCCAGCGCGGATGACGGACATCCCGACCGGAAACCGAATCCCGGCCTGTTTTTGAAGGCTGCCGCCGCGCATGGGCTGGATATGAAAGCCTGCGTGTCCGTAGGTGACCGGGAGCGGGACATCCGGGCGGCTCTTGCCGCCGGAGTAGGCCGCAATTTCCTGTTTTCTGCGGAAGATGTTCCCACCCTCGCCACGGCCCGTGTGGAGACGTTGGAGGAAGTGGCGGCAAGGCTGTAGGCCGGGAATAGTTGCTTGGGGAAAATCGCTGCGGTTTGTCCCTGGAGTTATCCCCTGCAGCGGGGCGGGCGACATGGTACCGGTGCGGGGCAAAGTATTTTGACATACGGAGAGGAGCCTGTTAGAAGTGGAACAATCCGGCCGTAGTCTCGTGAACCTGGCCTGTACAGGCTTTTTATTTTTGCACGTATGAATCTGATACTTTTCCAATCCATGATGGCTGCCGCCGCGCTGGGGGCCGGCCTTGCCCTTCCTGTTTCTGCCCAGTCTTCTTCTCCGGCTTTTTCCGCCTCTCCTGAAGGCTCCCGTGCCGGAAAAACGGCCAAGATGCCGGTGTATCCCATTCCGCAGAAGATGACTAGGAGCGGCGGTTCCGTGACGGTTCCGGCCCTGAAGCTGTTGGGCGCGCGGGATGAACCTACCGTGAATGCCCTGAAAAGCATGTTTTCCCTCGCTCCAAACGGGCTGCCTGTGCAGATGACTATCATCAAAGGAAGCAAAAAGCCTGCCGATAATGTTCCCCGGAAGGCCGGGGCCTATTCCCTGAGCGTTACGCCCCAGGGAATACGGATGACGGGGTATGACGACGAAGGCCTGTTTTACGCGGCCCAGACGCTGTTGCAGTTGGCGGAGAAGACTTCTTCCGGCGTGACAGTGCCGGAAGTGGAGGTCCTGGATTGGCCGGATGTTCCTTTCCGCGGTACCATTGAAGGGTTTTACGGTCTGCCCTGGGGGCAGGAAGGTCGCATCAGCCAGTTCAAATTTTACGGGAAGTATAAGATGAATACTTACATCTACGGCCCGAAGGATGACGTGTTCCACGGTTTTTCCAAGCGCTGGCGCGAGCCTTATCCCGCAGATATGGCGAAGGACCTGAAAGAGCTGGTGAAGGTCGCGAAGCAGAATAAGGTGAATTTTGTCTGGGCCGTGCATCCCGGAGCAGATATTCACTGGGGCGAGGCGGACCGGAAGGCGGCCGTGAAGAAGTTTGAGATGATGTATGATCTGGGATTCCGTTCCTTTGCCGTATTTTTTGACGACATCGGCGGAGAGGGGGCCAAACCGGAGGGCCAGGTGGAGTTTTTGAATTACCTGAATAAGGAGTTTATCCACAAAAAACCGGATGTGACGCCGTTGATCGTATGCCCCACGGCGTATTCCGGCGGTGGTAGCCGCTACCATGAGGTAATGGGGGAACATCTGGACAAGGATATAGGCATCATGTGGACCGGTTCCAGCATTGTGAGCGATATCCGGACTCCTGCTTTGAAGGGGATTAATAAGTATTTGAAGCGTCCGGCGTTTATCTGGTGGAATTTCCCGGTGACGGATTACGTGCGCCATGCCCTGTTTTTGGGGCGCACCTATGGCGTGGATGCGGACGCGATGCCGTTTATGCAGGGGTTTGCTTCCAATCCGATGGATAAGCCGGAGGCTTCCAAGATTTCCCTGTTCAGCGTGGCGAACATGACCTGGAACGCCAAGGCCTATGATTCCGACAGGACATGGAAGGACAGTATCCGTATTTTGTTCCCCGGCTGCTCCTCCGCCATGCAGACGTTTGCCGATCATAATAGCGACGGGGGGCCCAGCGGGCACAATTACCGCAAAGAGGAGTCCGTAGAGATTGCCCCCGTGGTGGAGCAGGTGCTGGAGCTGTGCCGCCGCGGGGCCAGGGTGTCTGGAAGCAAGGCGTTTGATCGCCTGAAGGCCGAGTTCGCGAAGATAGCCCAAGCTCCGGCCGCGATTCGGGCCAAGTCTAATAATCCCGCTTTCGTTGCAGAGGTGGAGCCGTGGCTCATCCAGTTCGAATCCCTGGGGAAAGCCGGGGTGAACAGTATGCGCATGATTGAGGCCACAGAGGTGGGGAATGCCGCCGGAGCATTGAATCATGCTATGGAGGCCGCCTGTCTGCTTGCCGAGATGCAGCGTTACAGCAGGGAAATCAGCAAGGCCATCAATAAGCACGTCACGGAAGTGACCAAGAAGAATTCCCCGTGGCAAACCGCCGTGAAGCCGTCCGAACTGGTGATGGCCCCCGCTGTGCGGGAACTGCTGGACATGGGCTCCACCCCCGTGCTTTCCCGCGTGAGCGGGCAGGCCGTTGGCCGTGTGAAGCCTTATGTTTCCACCAAGTCCAAGATTGGCATCGAGAAGATGCTGGATGACGACCCCGAGTCGTTCTATTACTGCAAAGAGGTTCAGAAGAAGGGTGACTTTTTCGGCGTGGACCTGGGAGTTCCACGGGAGATACGCACCGTTTCCATTGTGATGGGCCGCAATGATTCCGATACGGACGCTGTGAACAGGGGACAGTTGGAGGTTTCCCTGGACGGGCAGTCCTGGTCTCCCCTGATGCCGGAGTCCAGCGGGCTTCGCGTGGAGTACCGGGGAAATGGCAAAAAAGGCCGGTTTGTGCGTTACCGCGCTACGGCGCAGGGGGTTCCGGGAGGCAAGCCGGACGTGTGGACGGCCATCCGGGATTTCAAGGTGAATGCTCCTGCAGCGCCTTCCGTACTGACGGATGCTCCCGCGTTCAGGAATGCCGTGGTTGAAGCAGGAGACAGGGATATTTCCTTGAAGCGCATCATGGAGGTGCATCCCCTGCCGCCGAAAAAGTCCCTGGGCCTTCAAATTCCGGCGGGAGCGTCCGTGGAGTCCGCCTCCGTCAATTTGAAGACGCCGGATATGAAGTGGGCCAAGTTGTTCATTTCCATGGATGGAAAGTCCTGGGCGGAGGTCCCGTTGAAGGAGGACGGTTCCGCGGATATTGGCGGAGTGATCAAGGGCATCAGGCTGTTGAACGCCTCCTACTCCCCGCAGGAGGTGACTTTGGAAGAGTTCCGGCTGAATCTTGCCAACAAGGGTGGGAAGTCCGCCGACAGCGGAGCTGCCGGGGATTTCAACCTGGCAACGTTCCTCCAGGTGGAGCTGTCTCCGGAGAGGGCGGAGATTCCCTGTGATTTTCCCCGTGCGGGTTCCGTCATTGTCCTGTCCGACGGGAAGGAGGCTTCCGTGCTGGCCTGTGGGGCTGACGGACGGTGGGTTCCCGTGGGCAATCTGGCCAAGGGCAGGAAAGTTAATACGTTCAGCCTGAAATCCGTCAAAAAACCGGTGAAGGCCCTCGGCCTGACCGGGAAAAAGGGAAGTTCCGTAAATATTTTTGAAGTAATCTGGAAATAACGGATGGCATCGGGAAGTTTTCCGCCGGGTGGTGTCCGCTGGCCCTGGGGCGGCTGTTTCTTCCGTGGAATGGCCGCCCTGGATTTTTAGCCCTTGGTTTGCCGGGAGGCTCTTTTTTCCGCCAGGTGCATGCAGCCGAGGACGAGGGCGATGATGACCAGAGGCCCCAGGATGTCCGCATACCCCACCATGCCCGTGTTCACGGGGGCCACGCAAAGCAGGAACCACCAGGCCAGGGCCAGCAGGCGAAGCAGGGGCGGGGTTCCGCTGCCGGAGAGGAAGACATAGATGACGAGAGCCCAGAATTGGGGAAAACGGGGCAGCGTGACCAGCCATTCCCGGTGGTCCCCTCCGGGCCAGACAAGCGTACCGTAGGGGCCGGCTGCGGGAAGGTCTCCCCACATGGCGCCTGAGGGAAGCGCCATGTTCATCAGCAGGTTCAGGAACAGGCCCGCATATACGGTTATCATCAAGGCCCTCCATTGGGCGCCTGTTCGCACCGCCAGGAACAGGAAGGCCGGCACCAGCAGGAAGGGAGTCAGTTCTAGGGCTCCCATCCAGAGAGGGAGATTTGTTCCTATTTCTGCAAGGCGGTCCGCGCCTTGTGGAATGGCGGAAAGAACGGCCCAGTACAGGAGCATCAGAAAGATGCAACGGTACCTGGCGCCCCGGCTTACCGGGCGTTCTTCATCCGGAGGAAGGCCCAGCCATGCTCCGGATGAGGGCTGGTCGGGGGAGGATTGCATGGCGGGTTGGGAATGGTGCTTTTGTAACGGGAACGTGCAGGTTTGTCAATAAAGCCCGGTTCAGATCCGGAACCGGGATTGTTTTTCAACAAAACGGGCATTTTTGCTGTCCACATTGTGACAAAGTTGTTGCCTTTGGCTTCTTGCCTCCGGCGGCTTCTTCTGCTAGTCGGTGCCTGAAAGGCCGCGGAAAAACGGCTGTGCCTCAGTATCCCATTCTTTTTGCTTATGACCCGTTCCAGATTCCTGATGATTTTACCGGCCCTGTTTTTATGCCTGCTGGCTGTTTCCTGCGGAAAGAAGGAGAAGGAAGATCCCAATGTCGTGGAGTTGAACTTCGGTCATTTTCCCAACGTGACACATGTGCAGGGCCTGGTGGCGCATCATTTTTCCCGGCAGGGGAAGGGGTGGTTTGAAGAACGGCTGAAGGAGGCTACCGGAAAGGATGTCAGGATCAACTGGTACGTGTACAATGCGGGCCCCAGCGCCATGGAAGCCGTGTTCGCCCGGTCCATTGAACTGGCTTATGTGGGGCCCAGCCCGGCCATCAATGCGTTTGTGCGTTCCCGCGGGGAGGATATCAGGATGATTGCCGGAGCTGTGGAAGGAGGCGCCGCCCTGGTGGTTCCGAAGGATTCCTCGCTGAAGGAGCCTGCGGATTTCCGCGGCAAGGTGATTGCTACTCCCCAACTGGGGAATACGCAGGATGTTTCCGCCCGCGCCTGGTTTTCCCGCGGCGGCCTGCATGTGACGCAGCGCGGCGGGGACGTGACGATTCTGCCGACTCCCAACCCCGAACAGCTCAGCCTGTTCCGGCAGGGCAAGCTGGACGGCGTGTGGACGGTGGAACCCTGGGTGAGCCGCCTGGTGCTGACGGCGGGAGGCAGGGTGCTGGTGGACGAGAAGGAGTCCATCGCGACCGTACTGGTATGCGGAGCGGAGTTTCTCAGGGAAAAGCCGGAGGTGGCAAAAGCCCTGGTGCAGGCGCATGAGGAACTGAACGAATGGATAAGGCTGCATCCGGATGAGGCCCAGTCAATCGTGGTCAGGGAGCTGGAGGAGCTGACGCATTCCAGAATAGACCCGGCATTGATTGCGGAGGCCTGGAAAAGCATTGTCATCAAGGACAGGATTTCCATTCCCAAGCTCCGGCAGTTTGTGCAGGACGCCCATCAGGCCGGATTTATGAAAGAGGTTCCGGATATAGGCGGCCTGGTGGTGCCGGAGGCGGCGGAGGAACAGTTGACCATGGCGAAGGAGGCGGGCGGAAGATGATTGCGGGTGCAGAACATTGCGGCCCCGGAGGCTGCAAGCTCCGTATTGCCGGCGTGAGCAAGGTGTTTGACGGGAGGCGCGGAAAGGTGGTGGCTCTGGAGGGCATTAATTTGAATATCAGAGGAGGCGAGTTCGTGTGCCTGGTGGGGGCCAGCGGCTGCGGGAAGACTTCCCTGCTGAATATCATTGCAGGGCTGGAGTTTCCTTCTTCCGGGGTGGTGGAGCTGGACGGGGAGCCTGTGACGGGACCCGGACGGGACCGCACTGTGATGTTCCAGGAGTCCGCCCTGTTTCCGTGGCTGGATGTGATGGGGAACGTGATGTTCGGCTTGAATCTGGTGCCCGGACTGACTCGGGGAGACCGGCTTGCCATGGCGGAGAAGAATCTGGAACTGGTGGGGCTGAAAGAGTGTGCCCATGCTCATATTCATGAACTTTCCGGCGGAATGAAGCAGCGCGTGGCGCTTGCCCGCGCCCTGGCTACCAGCCCCCGCATTTTGCTGATGGACGAGCCTTTTGCCGCCCTGGACGCCATGACCCGCGAACAGCTTTATCAGGATATTCAGGAGATTCATTTACGCTGCGGCATGACGATTGTTTTCGTTACGCATAATATGCGCGAGGCCGTGTGCCTGGGGGATCGCGTGGTGTTGCTCACTCCGCATCCGGGGCGCGTCTGTGAGGAATATTTCGTGGATTTCCCTCATCCCAGGGATATCAACAGCAGTGATTTGGCGGCATTGTCCTCCCGCATTACCCGTGATTTGAAAGGAGCCACAGCATGAACAGGAACAAATGGTCCAAGTGGGGGGCGCACGCCTGTTCGCTCGTGTTTTTCATTTTCGTGGTCTGGGCATGGCAGTATTTGAGCGACCTGAGGGTCTGGAAGCCTTATTTGTTTCCCTCTCCGCTGGAAGTATGGGAGTATCTGCGCTCTTCATTTCAGGACGGGTCTCTGGAGGAGGCTTCATGGATTACCATGAAAAGGCTGGTGCTGGGGTATGGAATCGGCCTGGTGACGGGGATTCCCCTGGGCATGCTGTGCTCCCGTTTCCAGCTTATACAGAATACTCTGGGGCTGGTTTCCCTGGGGTTCCAGGCTCTGCCCAGCGTGTGCTGGGTTCCGTTGGCAACCCTGTGGTTCGGCCAGACGGAAGGGGCTATGCTGTTCGTGGTGATTATGGGGACGCTGTGGTCCGTAATCCTGGCTACGGCCAACGGCATGCGGAACGTGCCGCCCATTTATGCCCGTGCGGCGCGCACCATGGGAGCAGGACCCATTTATTGCCTGATTCATGTGACGCTTCCCGCTTCCGCCCCGTTTGTGGTGAGCGGAATGAAGCAGGGATGGGCTTTTGCCTGGCGCTCCCTGATGGCTGCGGAAATTTTTGTTCCCATCCTGACCGGGTTCGGATTGGGCCAGCTGCTGCATTTCGGCCGCGAACTGAACGCGATGAACCAGGTCGTAGGCATCATGTTCGTGATTGTGGTGATTGGGCTACTGTCCGACAAGATTCTGTTTTCTCCTCTGGAACGGTTTCTGCACCGCCGCTGGGGGACAGGACAGGCCTGAAGCGGCGGGAAACAGAAACACGGAGAGGGGCTGCAGAGCGTTCCGGCGATATGGTGCCCGTTATTTGCCGGAAGAATCCAGCTCCTTTTTGAGCGCGCGGACTTCCTTAATCAGTGCCGGAAGTTTTTTGAGGGCGGCGTATTGGCGGGTAGCGTCCTTGTAGGGGAAAGCCGGCATGCCCCAGTAAGTAGAGTTTTCCGGAATGTCCGAGAGGACTCCCGTTTTAGCGCCCAGCGTGGATTTGGAACCGATGTTGAGGTGTCCTGAGATGCCGACCTGGGCGGCGATGGTGGCATAATCCCCCACTTTGGTGCTGCCGGCTATGCCGGATTGGGCGACGATGATGCAATGCCTGCCGACAACGACGTTATGGCCGAGCTGGATCAGGTTGTCTATTTTGGTGCCTTCCCCCACAATGGTGCGCCCGAATCTGGCGCGGTCAATAGTGGTGTTGGCCCCTACGTCCACGTCATCCCCCAGTTCCACAATGCCTACCTGGTCAATGCCCACGTAGCGTCCATTGTCTCCCATCAGGAAGCCGAATCCGTCGGAACCGATGACGGCTCCGGGCTGGATGGTCACCCTGTTGCCGAGTTTGCAGCGTTCCCTGATGGTAACATGGGCATGCAGGCGGCAGTTTTCCCCCATGGTGACGCCGTCTCCGATATCGCAGCCGTTGCCAATGTCCGTCCCGTCTCCGATTATGCAGTGGGCCCCGATGCAGGTATAGGCTCCTACATGGATTTTGTCCGGGTTGAAGCTGGCCGTGGGGTCGATGATGGCTGTGGGATGAATGCCGGGGGTGAACCGGTAGGCGGAAGCCATGAAATATTTCACCAGGGCGTTGAATGCCATGGAGGGGTTGTCCACTTCCACGAAAGCTGCGTGTTCCGGATACGCAGGCAGGCCCGGCGGCACCAGCACGATTCCGGCAGAGGTGTGCAGGAAGTCCTGGAAGTATTTTTCATTGCCAAGGAAGGAGGCTTCTTCACGGGATGCGTCAAGAAGGGAAGCGACCCCGAATACGGTCAGTTCGGGGTCGCCGGAAAGGATTTTTCCCCCGGTGAGGGCGGCCACGGCTTCAAGTGTAAGCTTCATGGGTATATGATTCCGCCTTCCCGGGGGTAATGTCAAGGGTTAGTTGGCCGGGGCCGCGGGAGCGGCGGGGACGGCCGGAGCCTTTTTCTTGGAGGGGTCAAACCCTTCGGGGGCGTCTTTGTTGAGTTCTTTCATCACTGTGGGAGTAATGTCCATGCCGGGCTTCGTGTAGACGAATACCTGGTTGGACCGAAGGGCCTGGGCGCTTTTGTCCAGAACGAGGTCATAGTTGCCCTTGGTGGCGATGCCTTCCGTGATTTTTGTGATTTCTCCCATGATTTTGGCGGAACGCACTTTCATTTGTTCCTGAAGGGATTTAAGCTGGCGTTCCACAAATCCGCGGCGTTCCTGTTCCAGCGCAATGACTTCCTGACGCTTGATCTGGGCCTTTTGCTCCAGCTCCTTTTTGTCCTTTTCATTCAGCATGGGATCCTGAAGCCTTTTGACCATGTCGTTGAAGTCCGCTTCCATCTTTTTGATGGTTTCCGCGCGGGTGTTGTTGGTTTCCTGCACCGTCTGGGCAGCCTTGTCTACTTCCGCCTGGGCTTCATGGGTCTTGTAGTAGTCGGCGAAGAGTTTCTGCACATCCACCGTCGCTACCTTAAGTTCAGCGTTGGCCGTGGCGCTTAATGCCATTGCTGCTGATACACCTAATGCTGTTTTGAAGAATCTCATAATTTTTAGCGTCTTCTGACTTTACCAGTTTACATGTGGAATGGCATGCGTCAACCTTCTAGCAATATTTCAGGATTGAACTTTTGTCATCAAGGGGCCACTTTAGGCGCATGCAAACATTTTCCACCAAGGCCCAGTTGAGGGCTGCCCTCCTCAAGCACCACCGCAAACATGACCATGTGGTTCTCGTCCCCACAATGGGGGCCCTCCACGCCGGACACCGCGCTTTGCTGGAACAGGCGCGCAAGTTGGCCGGGGAGGATGGCGTGGTGGTTGCCAGTATTTTCGTCAATCCTATCCAGTTTAACAATTCCTCCGACCTTCAGACTTATCCCCGGACTCCTGAAAAGGATTTGGAGGTGTGCGAAGGTGCAGGCGTGGATTATGTGTTTTCCCCTGCTCCTGAAGAAATGTATTCCGGAGAACGCAGCATTGCCGTGGAAGAAAGCTTTTTGTCCGCAACATTGTGCGGTGCGTCTCGCCCGGGGCATTTTTCCGGTGTCTGCACGGTGCTTGCCAAACTGTTCAACCTAGTACAGCCCACGGACGCCATTTTCGGAAAGAAGGATTACCAGCAGCTTGCCATTATCCGCCGCATGGTGCGCGACCTGGATTTTCCGGTGCGCATTCACGGGGCGGAGATTGTAAGGCATGGCAACGGTCTGGCCTATTCCTCCCGGAACGTCCGCCTGACGCCGGAGCAGAAGGAACAGGCCGTGGTAATACGGCAGGCTATGCTTCAGGCCCGGGACGAGTTCCAGGCCGGGGCGGACGCCTCCAAGGTGAAGGAGCATGCCGCCGCCATGATTGAGGGTGTGCCCGGCACGCGCATCGATTATCTGGAGATTGTGGATGCGGAGACCATGCAGCCGCTGGCGGAGAACCGGAAGCCGGCCCTGATGGCCGCCGCCGTCTATTTCGGCGACGTGCGTCTTATAGACAACATAGAACTTTAATACGGCAAGGATTTTCTTATACTGCGCCCGTGATTACCGCCTCCAACCTCCACCGCAGCTATTCCATCGGCAAGAAGTCCATTGAGATCCTGCATGGGGTGGATTTGCACATTGCCGCCGGAGAGAAGGTGTTCCTGTGCGGGCCCAGCGGGGCCGGAAAGACCACGCTGATGTACACGCTGGCCGGCTTGGAAACGCCGCAAGAGGGAAAGGTCACGATTGACGGCACGGATATTTACGCCTTGTCCGCCACGGCCCGGTCCGTGTTCCGGAACCGGAGCATGGGGTTTATTTTCCAGAATTATCTGTTGATGCCGGAATTGACGGCGCTGGAAAACGCCTGTCTGGCTTCCTCCATCGGCAGGAGGCCGCGCGTGGAATATGTGAGGGAACTGATGGAGCGCGTGGGTTTGTCCCACCGCCTGAACCACCTGCCCAGCGAACTGAGCGGCGGGGAACAGCAGCGCGTGGCAATCGCCCGTGCCCTGGCGAACGACGCCCCCATTATTTTTGCGGATGAACCTACCGGGAACCTGGACCGGAAGAACGGCGCGGAGGTGCTGGACCTTTTGTTCGGCCTGGCGGACGAGTCCCGCAAAACGCTGGTGATTGTGACGCATGACGAACATCTGGCACGGAGAGGGGACCGCATTATTACGATTATGGACGGGCAGGCCGTCTGAGGCTGCCGGGCGCAGGGGCCGCCTGCGTTTTATTTGATGCCCGCCGTCAGATGCAGGACGGCCTGGTGCCGCTCTGGGGCATCTGCCCCATGCGGCGGTAATCCAGCGTTTCCGGAAGGTTTCCTGTTGATGGCAGTTCGGTTTCCGGAAAAGGAAGGTGTCCGTTATCATGACGGCGGCCAGGTTTTTGGCCCGGAAATTGAGGTGATGAGAAAAGTTGATGCACCAACTTTTGATGTCCGCAGGATTGAGACAGATGGAAGGCAGGAAGGGCCGCCTATGTTTCTGAATTGCCCGAGCCCGCCTGCGGCTGTCCCTTTTGCCGACGATGGGGGTGAAGTTCCCTGTGCCCGGATACAGGGAACCCATGCCGTGCGGGAGGCTCACCGGTGAGTCGGTTGCGGACGGTGCTCATGCATTATTCCTTATAGTCTTCATCGGAATCACCCTTGCATAGAAATGCGAACTCCGGGGAACTTCCCGCTGTGTCCAGCAGTGAGCTCCATGTGAGATTGGGATAATCAATGAGATCATGTGCATAAGCCAGCATATTGTCCGGCGCCTGGCCATATCCACGTCCTACTTCACAGACGCATAAGATGAGAATGAGGTGTATGACTGGCGAGACAGGAGCGTCTTCCGGGATTCCCTCATTGAAATATTTGATCAATGCATTTGCGGATTCCTGACTGTCACTATCCAATTCTTGAAAGAGTTTTTTATAGGATTGGGGCCTTCCTTTTTTTATTACCGGGTCATATTTTTGCCAGCCTCTTCCTAATTTTACATCCAGTTCTCCTTTAAGTTTTTCAAATATTTGCGTGACTTCGGCAGGATCATGATCCTGAAGCCTTACCCAGGCGAGCCAGATTTTCCCTACTTCTTTTAATTGTTCGATTGCTATCATCTGGTGATTATTTTTTGTTTGGTTTTTCAGTGTATCCGCCGCAAGTTCATGCCGTAAATCCAGAGAGAATTTCAGTTTTCTGAAGCCTTGCTTTATGCGGATTAACATTGTTTATTTAATCCAATTTTTATTTATTGTTATTATTTATTTCCCAAAGAACCGCTCTTCTTTTTAAGAACTTCTATCTGTCTCCGGAACGTACAGAGATATCTTCAAATTCGGGAACTGAGATGAACGGTAAATTCCCGGAGCCTGCCGGCAACGCGAGAGGATCGGTATTGCATTTGGCCGGGTTGTTGTGTAGCCTGTTGGGCATGTGGGACTGGATTGTGATCAAGGATGCGCTCCGGGCGGTTGTTGAAATTTTCATCCTGTGGGTGTTCCTGTATCAGATTTACCGTGCTTTCCACGCAACGCGCGGCGCGCGCATCATGGTGGGGCTGTTCGCCTGCTTTCTGGCCCTGGTGGTGCTGGCCTTTTTCTTTCAGCTGAATGTTATTTCGTGGATACTGACGCGCATTTTCGCCCCCGGCCTAGCGCTGGCTCTGGTGGTGATTTTCCAGCCGGAGCTGCGCGTGGGGCTGGCAAAGCTGGGAAGCCACCCGTTTTTTTCTTCCTTCGCCAAGCTTCAGCGGGTGGATTTTCTGGATAATTTCTGCAAAGCGGTAAGCAAGCTTTCCAACCAGCGGTTCGGCGCCCTGTTCGCTTTTGAGAGGAGCATCAGCATGAAGCCTATTGAGGATTCCGGCGTGAAGCTGGACGCCATTTTTTCTCCGGAACTGGCCCTGACGATTTTCCATACCAAGACGGCTCTTCACGATGGGGGCGTGGTGATTTCCGGCGACCGCATTTCCGCGGCTGCCTGCGTGTTCCCTGTTTCCCAGAAGGAAATGAGCGACCGTACCCTGGGGCTGCGCCACCGCGCGGGCGTGGGCATGTCCGAGGAGAGCGACTGCGTGGTGGTGGTGGTGTCCGAGGAGACGGGGGCTATCGCGTTGGCCGTAGGCGGGAAGCTGGAACGCAACCTGACTCCGGAACAGTTGAAGGGACGCCTTGAAGAGCTGCTGAATATTTCTTCTTCCAATGAAAAAACTGCTATTGCTTAATTGGCCTGCCAAGTTGTTCTGTCTGGTGCTGGCCGTGATTATCTGGTCTTTCATCAATCACTGGGTGACCACGAATGACGGCGTGCCTTCCCGCGGGCAGCTTGAGGAGATTAGAAGATCCCATCCCTGAATATTTACCGTTATGAGGAATTTCATTGTTACCGGTACCGATACGGAAGTCGGTAAAACTTATGTGAGCTGCCTGATCGTCAAGTCTCTAAGAGAAGCGGGCATCAATGCCGCCGGGTTCAAACCCGTGGCCTGCGGAGACAGGCAGGATGCCCGCCTTTTGCGCGAAGCCGGGCCGAAGGATCTGACGCTGGATGAACTGAATCCCGTTTTTTTGAGGAATGCCACGTGTCCCTATGTGGCCGCACGGCTGGAGAATACGCAAGTGGATGAAAAGGTTATCCTGCGGGCTTATGACGCTTTGTCCGCCGCACATGAGTGCGTGGTGGTGGAAGGGGTGGGAGGATGGGAAGTCCCGATTGGCCCCGGAAGGAATTTCAGCGATATGGCTGCGGATTTCAAGCTGCCTGTTCTTCTGGTGATCGGCAACAAGCTGGGAGCCATCAACCATGCCCTGTTAACGCTGAATGCAATCAAGGAGCGCGGCCTGGAATGCCTGGGCATCGTGTTCAATAATGTGAAAGATGAATGGGATACTGCCTGCGTGACGAACAGGAGCATGGTGGAGGAGTTTTCCGATGCGCCCATTCTCGGCGAATTGATTCACGGGCAGGATTACATGGACATGGACGTCCTGCTGGAACGTTTGCACTGACAGGAGGAGTCTGTCTGGCGAATGAACGGGACGATAGCGAAGACGCCCGTTCGTTATTGCCGGATTTGCGGAGGGAAACAGCGATATGGAGGAATAAGCATGTCGGTGTTGGAGAGGATGGGAAAAGCATTTGGTTTCCCAGTTGAGAAAGCCCTGTTTTGACAGGAGCGGAGATGGAATGCCGTAGTTAAGGAATGCTTTTGTTCAGAGTGTTCAGCATTCCCGTACGGTTTTTTATTGCCTTGCTGATTTATTTTTCATGGGGGCCGCTGGCCGGAGGGGTGGTTACCGCGCCTGTGCCGGAGTTTTCTTCCCCCGCGCTTATTCCATATCCTTCCAAAGTCGTCAGGGGCGCGGGCGAGGCAGGTTTCAGGAGCGTTCAGGTGAAGGTTGGTCCGGATGTTCCTGGCAGGGATGATTTGATGAAGGAAATCAAGGACATATTCAGGACTTCCGGCATTCAGGGTTCCCTGAATAGTGGGGGGGCTGCTGAAGGTGCCATGACATGGGAATTGTTTCCGGACGCCAGGATGAAAGGAGAGGGGTATGACCTGTCCGTCGGATTGGGGAAAGCAACCGTCAGGGCAGGAAGTTTTGGCGGTTTTTTTAACGCTCTTCAAACGCTGCGGCAACTGGTTTTCAATAGAGAAGGGGAATTTGCCATGCCTGTTGTGCGGATTAGTGACAAACCCGCTTTCGTCCTGAGGGGAGTTATGCTGGATGTGGGGCGTTATTACATGTCTCCTGCCTTGATCAAGGAGGTGATGCGCCGTCTTTCCCGCTATAAGATTAATACGCTGCATCTTCATTTGACGGATGATCCCGCATGGAGGATGGAAGTGAAGAAGTATCCGGCCCTGACGGATGGGGCTTTTCATTGGAAGTCCCGGCTCCCGGGGCGGTTTTATACACAGGCTCAATTGAAGGATCTGACGGATTATTGCGCCCGGCTGAATATCCAGGTGATTCCGGAGATTGACATGCCGGGACACAGCCAGCCTTTTGCCAGGGCCATGAAGACCGGCATGCAGACGGAGAAGGGTGTTTCCATATTGAAGGATGTCGTGGACGAGGCCGTTTCCCTGTTTCCCGGGAGGTTTTTCCACATGGGATCCGACGAGGCGCACATTTCCATGAAGGATTTTATCCCACGTATGGCGGAGCATATCCGCGGGAAGGGCAAGGAGGTGGTCGTGTGGTCTCCGGGCGGCCCGCACGATAAGGATTCCGTATTGATGTGCTGGGGAGAGAACGAGGCCGGCGCCAGGATGGATAAGAATATGAAGCGCATCGACAGCAATGGTTTTTACATTGACTGGGCGGATTCCCAGTCCGGCGTGTACCAGGTGTTTTTCCAGCAGCCCTGCGAGGTGCCTCAAGGGGATGATAAGGCGTTGGGGGCCATCATGCCCGTGTGGTGCGACGGAAACCTGAGCAGTGAGAGGCGGGTGCTGGAACAGTATCCGTTTTATCCTTGTGCATTGACGTTTGCAGAGCGTGTCTGGCGCGGAAGCGCTACCAAGAGGAGGGATTATATGGCCCAGCTTCCCCCCAGGGGAACGGACGGCTGGAAGGAATTCCGGGAGTTTGAACAGCGTTTGGCTTTCCATCGTGATCATTTTTTCCAAGGCGTTCCTTTTGCCTATGTGAAACAGGCGGATGTTGCCTGGAGCCTGGTGGGGCCATTCGACCACCGGGGGAAGAATGATACCTCTTTTGAACCGGAAAGAAGAATAGCCCCTTCCTACAGGGACGGAGACAGGATACTGGCCTGGAAGAAGACTCCTGTTTACGGCGCCGCCGTACATGTCAGGCATCTTTTTGCGATGTTCAACATGCACCGGAACCAGTACCGGACGGACCACTGGCCCACGCTGATGTCAAGGGAGGTTGGAAAGGAGGATGGAACCTGCTATGCTCTGACTTTCATCCGCAGCCCCAGGGAGCAGGAGGTGTGGCTGATGTTTGGCCTGAACGGCATGTGGGGGCATTCAGGCGGGTACCGCAGCGCACGCGCCCCTGAACAGGGAAGCTGGGATTTTTCCGGCGGGGACGTATGGTTGAACGGAAGGCGCGTGAACCCTCCCAGGTGGCCTTTCAAGAGCCTGCCCTGGACGGGGTGGGGAAAGGGGCGCATTGAAGAAGCTCCTCTGACCTGGGAAGGGTATTTTTTCCGCCCTCCTGTAAAGATCAAGCTCCGCAAGGGGTTGAACCGTGTATTGATCCGCAGCGTGTTCGGGCACTGGAAGGGAGACGACGGCCAGAGAAGCTGGTTTTTCTGCTGCATTCCCGTCCTGTGGGACGGCATTCATTACCGGGAGGTTCCCGGCCTGGAATATGACCCCCGTCCGGATGCCCGCTGAGGGGAACCGCTATTATTCTTTTTCAAAGACGGAGAGGATGGCTTGATGGACATCCTCAGCAGCATGGATTTCCGGCAGGAAGGCCGGGCCGATGAATACGGGCTGCTGGTTTGCAGGCACCCGGTCTCTGCCATGGGAGCCTTTCACCTGGTCGCCATTGAGGGGGATAACTTTCATCAGGGCGCGGAACCCCAGCTTTTTTTTCAGCAGAAAGGCGGCGGCATGGAACATGGGGAGGGTAAGGCCCGGATCAAAGAACATTTCCGCAGGGTCATAGCCGGGTTTACGGTGGATGTCCACGCAGCGGGCGAAGTCCGGCGCCTTGGTGTCATCCAGCCAGTAATAGTAGGTGAACCATGCATCCGGGGGTGCGACGGCGGTGAATTCCGGCAGGCGTTCCAGAGCCGCGGAAGAAAGGCCGGAGAAGTCCGTTTCCCTGATTTCTTCCACTCCGGGTGTGGCGGAGAGCAGTGCTTTCACTTCTTCTTTTACGGAAGGATCATTGATGTAGATATGGGCAGTCTGGTGGTCCGCCACGGCAAAGGCGCGGGAGGCGCCGCAGTCCAGCATTTCCGTACCCATTTCCGGTTTGACGGTGATCCATCCCCGTTCCCGGAAGAGGCGGTTGAGGGCAATGCTGCGGGATACGTCGGAAATACCGTATTCACTGAGGACGACGGGGGTGACGCCTTCCCGTTCCAGAAAGTCGACCAAGTCGCAGAGAAGACCGTCCATAGCCTCTGCCGCGTGGGCCGCCTGGGTCGAGGACGGTCCGAATTTCTGAAGGTCATAGTCCAGATAGGGCAGATAGATGAGGCTGAGGTCAGGGCGATGTTTCCGTTCCACCCACCGGGCGGAGTCTGCTATCCATTGGGAGGACTGAATCCCTGCCATGGGGCCCCAGAAGGTGGGGAAGGGGAATTCTCCCAGATCCTTTTTAATGGTTTCCCGGAGTTCCATGGGTTGGGTGTAAATGTCGAAGATCTTGCGGCCGTCTGCCGGGTACATGGGGCGCGGCGTGATGGTCCAGTCCGCCGTGGAATACATGTTGTACCACCAGAAAAGTTTGGCGCAGGTGAAGCCGGAACCGTACCGTTCCCTCAGTTTCTCCCAGAGGCGCGGGCCCTGCACCAGCTTGTTGGACTGCTTCCAGAATTGGATTTCACACATATTCCGGTTGTACCATCCGTTGCCGGGAATGGCGTGCTCCCGCGGGGAAAGCCCTGTCACGTAGGTGCTCTGGGCAGAGCAGGTGAGGGCCGGAAAGGCCGGGGGGAAGGAGGAAACGCTCCGCCCCTCCGCCCAGGCGGAGAGCCGCGGCATGTGTTCCATCATCTGGCGGGAAAGGGCCACCACGTCAATGACGGCCACACGGGTGCGAGGGTGTTTCATGGGAGGGATATTAGCGGTTTGGAACGGAAATTCCATCTTTCCATTTGAAAAAGATGACGGCATCCGTCATGATTCCCCGCATGGAACGTCAGGATAAACGACTTGTGGACCAGTTGCGTCCGATCAGCTTTGAAACGGGTATCGCCCCGAATGCCACGGCTTCCGTGCTGGTGACTTTCGGACGCACCAAGGTGATTTGCGCCGTTACGATTGAGGAGGATGTACCCCGCTGGATGAAGGTTCAGCGTGTGGAGGGAGGATGGCTGACGGCGGAGTATTCCATGCTTCCCTATTCCACGCTTGACCGTAAACGCCGGGATATTACGGCGGGGAAACTGGACGGACGTTCCAGCGAGATCCAGCGTCTGATCGGCCGTTCCCTGAGGGCGGCCGTGGATCTGGGCAAGATCGGCCAGCGCACGGTTTGGGTGGATTGCGACGTTTTACAGGCTGATGGCGGTACCCGCACCGCTTCCATTACCGGGGCTTCCGTAGCTCTGGCCATTGCCGTGAACAAGCTTGTCGCGGAAGGAAAGCTGGCGGAGTCTCCCATGAAGAGGCTGGTTTCCGCCGTATCCGTGGGAATACTGGAGGGAGAGGCTCTGCTGGATCTCTGCTATGTGGAGGATAAGGATGCGGAAGTGGATATGAATCTGGTGATGACCGACCAGGGAGAGTTTGTGGAGGTGCAGGGGTCCGGTGAAGAGGCCGTGTTCACGGCGGATCAGATGTGCCGGATGCTGGAATTAGGCCGCAAGGGGCTGGAAGAGATCGCGGAACTCCAGCGGCAGGTGATTGCCGAGGAGGACAGGCCGTCCGCCGGAGCTTTGGAAGGGTTGAGTTCCTTTTTCGGCAGCGGCAGGTAGGATTTTCCCCCATGGCCCGGTATTTTCCGGGCCTTTTGCAGGGGGCTGCGGCAGAGTTTTCACTCCTTGCAGGACCAAGATTTTTATGAGAATATGCTTGTCCTGACTGGGAAATCGCGTTAATAGTAGAAACGAACATAGATAACCACGTACGGTTTTCTTAAACTGTAAACATTCCATCATATCCAACAATGAAAGTATCTTTTGCAACACACCAGTTACGCAGGGGGTTTACCCTGATTGAACTCTTGGTTGTCATTGCCATTATCGCCCTGCTGGCTTCCGTGGCATATGGTCCTATCCTGAACCAGATCAACAAAGGCGACCAGATGCAGGCCCTGACCAACATGAAGAACGTGGGCGTGGCGATGAACGAGTTCAAATCCAACAGCAAACTGGGCAATTTCCCCGATGACATCACTGCCGACCGCGTTGTTGCCCAGCATAATTATATGAGCGGCCTGGGCGCACTTCAGGGCGATACTTCCAATGACTATTTCCGTCAGCTTCTGGGCAATGAGTCTGTTTCCGAAAGCAACTTCTACGCCAAGGTTCAGACTCCTTCCGGCGGTTCCACCGTTACTCCCAACGGTGAAATTTACGACGGTCAGGCCCTGACCCCCGGTGAAGTGGGTATTTCCTACGTCATGCGCAAGGGTGACAATAACAAGAAAGTGGGTATTGGAAGTTCCGTGGGGGAATATCCCCTGATGGTCACTTCCGTGCTTCCTGGTGAAGACGGCAGCACCGTTGTGGCTGGCAATGCCGTGCGTTTTGACCCGGAAAGCTTCCGCGGCAAGGTTCTGATTTTCACGACTGCCCAGAGTGCCAAGACCCTGGAACTGGACGACAACGACAACCTTCAGGATACCTTCATTCCCAAGAGAAGGGGCAAGGACATCAGCGACCAGTTCCTGATCCTCACGCCTGATTTCAGCGGCCAGGAGTAAATTCGCCGCCGGCATGATTTGCACAGGGCGCATCCAAAAGGATGCGCCCTTTTTCATACCTGATTTTTGAAAAGGAAAGCTTCTGTTTTGCGGAAATCCCTCGCTGAGTTGACCGGGCCTTCCCGTTGTTTGCTTAAAATAGATTTTACGATGTAAGGAAAAGCGCCAGGTTTTCCGACGGCAGGGAGAAGATTGTTCGTACAAACAGGAAATGGAACAGAAGCCTTCCAGAGATGATATCGTGGCTGATTTCAGTCGGCAGGCGTTTTTCCCGGGGTTCTGCCGTTGGCATGGGGTTGCAGGGCTTTTTCCGATTTCAATATGTTCCGCATACCGGCGGTGGCTGAAAAAGGCAGCCATGCAGGAGCCGTCCCTTTGGACTTTTGGCCGTTGCGGCGATATACGGGACATTCCCAGCCTATTGAAGCGCTGCAGGGGGAGTTGGACGGAATTCTGGCCTGTCCTTTCCCGTTTTCCTTGATGCCGGTTTGTCTGCCGGAGCCTGTTTTGCAAATGGGTTCGTGCCGCAAAAAAGGCATTCCGGCCGTAAAAAACCGGAATGCCCTGGTGAGAAAAGTCAGGGAAGTTTTTATTTGCCTGCGGGAGTGCCGAAAACGTTTATTTCCGCAGCGGAAGCGCTGTTGCCGTCCAGAGAACTGGTACCGATGAAGCGGAAGTAACGCACAGGTCCGTTCATGTTTTTGAGATTAACGGATTGCTCAATGGGGTTGGCGCGCAGGTTGGAGAATTCCCCTTCCGCCACTTTCGTCCAGTTTTTCCCATCCGCGCTTACTTCAAATTGGTATTTATCCGTCATGCCGGAGGTTTTTCCATCCTGTCTGGGCAGGTAGGAGCAGCTGGAAACCTGGTACGGTTTTCCCATATCCACCACAAAGGATTGAGGCGCTTCCGCTTTGTCTAGCCATGAGGTTTCCGGATTGTCGTCTATGGCCGCCGCCGCATTCCCGGATGTGGCGGTTTTCACTTTCCATCCGGTTTTGCTGATGCCGAATTTGGCCTGGCTGACAGGGCCCAATTTACCATTGGAGAATTGGCAGCGAGCCTTGACAATGCCGCTTTCCGTAAATTTAGCACCCTGGCTGTAAACGGGAGATCCTGCCTTGGGTTCGCTGCCGTCCGTCGTGTACAGGATTTTATTTTTGCCGTCCGCAATGATGACGAGGTTGTCTCCGCGGCGGAAGATGGAGGGCCGCACGGCGCCCGCAGGCTGGCGGAAGAGGGAGAATTCCGAGATGCAGGGAGTGGCCTGGCTGCCCGTGATGCGCAGGCGCAGTTTCTGGGTAGTGATGGGGCGGTTCAGGCGGCGCATGACCTGGTTGCCGATGGTTTTCCCTTCATTGTCGATACAAACCCATTTGCCATTGACGAAAGCGTCAATATTGAAGGAGTCCACGCGTTGTCCCAGACGTGTTTGTTCGCGCAGCCGGATGACGTCGAAAGTGGCGGGTTTGGGCAGCGTAATAACGGCGGTGGGGGTCAGGTTGTCATCTTCCACGGCCCAGTAGGTTTCAATGTTGCCGTCCGTCATGTTGGAGGGCGAGAATTTTTTGTCGTTGCCGCGCGTCTGGCTGGCTGTGACGGTTGCTCCCAACGCGTAGTCCCTGGCATATAGCTTGTCGCGCAGTTCTTTGAATTCCAGCAGGGATTTGACATCCGCAGGATCCAGTCTGCCCGTTTTGTCCGCCGCCACGTTCAGAATGAGGTTGGCCCCGCGGCCTACGGAATCAAACCATACCTGCATAAGTTCTTCAGGGGATTTGACGCGGGATGCCTGTCCCTGGTGCCAGAACCAGCCGGCATGGTTGATGGTGGTGTCTCCTTCCGCAGGCACCCAGCGTTCTCCGCCGCGTTTGCCGGTGCCTCCGCCCCCGCCGTTCAGCCCTACAGTGCTCCAATGGGGATAATTGACGTGGCCTTTTTCGGAGCCTCCCCAGCGGGCGTCTCCGTAGTGGCCCGCTCCCCAGATGATGCAGCTGGGCTGGATTTTGCGGATCATTTCCACGATTTTTTCAAAGTTGTAGTATTTTTCCGCGTCACCGATATTGCGCTTTTCCCTGGCTCCTCCGTAATAGCCGTCTCCTCCGTTGGCTCCGTCAAACCAGATTTCAAAGACAGGCCCGTAATTGGTCAGCAGTTCCCGGATTTGTTTATAGTAAACGTCCAGGTAGCCGTCCTTGCCGTAATCCGCGTTGTTGCGGTCCCAGGGGCTGAGGTAGGTGCCGAATTTGATGCCGTGCTTTTTGCAGGCAAGGGCGAATTCCCGGACTACATCTCCTTTTCCGTTTTTCCAAGGGCTCTTGGTGATGTTGTGGTCCGTGGATTTGGTGGGCCAGGCGCAGAAGCCGTCATGATGTTTGGCCGTATAAATCATTCCTTTCATTCCGCCTTTTTTAAAGGTGGAGACGATATCGGAGGCATTGAAATCCGTGGGGTTGAAAATTTTCGGGTCTTCATCGCCGTAACCCCACTCCCGTCCTGTGAACGTATTCAGGCCAAAGTGGATGAAGCCGTAGAATTCCATGCGCTGCCAGTTGATTTGGGCGGGTGTTGGAATCGCGCCGTGTGGTTTGGGTGGTGCTGCGGTCCAGCCGGGCAGCATGGAGGAAGAGAGAACCGTTCCGAGGAAGAGTGTGGTTAGTTTGTTCATGCGGAAAAAAGTGTGTTGAAAAATACGGGAGTCGCTCCTCCCTTCTTTCATACGGAGGCTTTGCTGTCAAGTTGAAAGGAAGTGGGAAACATGGGGGAGCGTGTTAGTGAATTCTAACTCCGACATGCGGGGAATTCCGCTTGATACGGAGTAGGGAGCCGTTTAGCATACAAAGGACTTTCGTTCCCATGTCCTATTTCCGTTTTTTACTGCTGGCGCTGGTTTTTCTGACCGGTTCCGCGTTGATCAGCGAGAGCGCTCCCGTTTACATGGCCCGGCGGGACAGCAAGTTTGCGCTTGTTCCTCTTTGTGACGGTTTTGATTTTCCGGTAGGGAAGCCTGACGGCAACGGCTATTACCGGTCCCGCGGTCTGCGTCTGAAAAGCCCCCGTCACATGGGTGAGGATTGGAACGGCAATAAAGGAGGCAATTCCGATTTGGGCGATCCCGTTTATTCCGTAGGCCACGGGGTGGTAACTTATGCGGCGGACGCCCGGGGCGCGTGGGGAAAGGTGGTGATTGTGCGCCATGCTTTCCGCGAACCCAAGTCCGGAAAGGTTCTTTGCTGCCAGACGCTTTATTCCCATTTGAACGATATTAACGTTGTGCTGGGGCAGTTGGTGCTGCGCGGCACCCAGGTGGGCACTATCGGCACGAACCGCGGCATGTATCCGGCCCATCTTCATGTGGAGCTGCATTATAATCCGGATGTGAATTGCGGCCATCAGGGGATTCCCAAGACGGAGCGCAATTACGGCCGCCTGACGGATTTTATTACCCGCTTCCGCCGCCTGCCTCTGGAGAAAAGGATGGTGCGCGTTCCCATCGGCGGGTTTCTGCCTTACAAGGGAACGGAAGGACTCTGACTTCTGGTGGATGACGGTGAAGCTGTGTATTTTCGGCGGTTCGTTTGATCCCGTGCATGAGGGGCACGTTTGCATGGCCGAGCATGCTCGGAAATATTGCGGAATGGACCGCGTGCTGTTTATGCCGTGTTCCCTGTCTCCGCTGAAGGAGCAGGCCCCCTCCGTGACGGATGACCAGCGCTGCCGGATGATTGAGCTGGCTGTTCAAGGGTTGGACTGGGCCGTGCTTGACCGGACGGATTTGGAACTTCCGCCTCCTTCGTGGTCGTGGAGGGTGGCTGAGAGGACGGCGGAGCGTTATCCCGGTGCAGAATTGTTCTGGCTGATGGGCAAGGATCAGTGGGATTCTCTGGAACAGTGGGGACGCTGGGAATATTTGTCCAGCCTGGTGACGTTCATTGTTTACCGCCGCGGCGGGGTTCCATCACCCAGGAAAGGGGTGCGCGCCCTTTTCATAGAAGGGGATGAACCCGCTTCTTCCACCCGCATACGGCATGATTTGCGTTCGGGTGTATGTCCGGTTCCCCATCTGAACCGGAAAGTGGAGGCGCTGATCAGGAGGGAAGGGCTGTACGGTACGGCACGCGTCTAGAAGGACGGCTGTTTTCAGTTTATTTTCTTTTTGTCTCCGAACGTTTCTTCCGGGTAATGGACCCTCATCAGCGTGAGTCCGTCCGGCGGGGCGCAAAACGGGCTTTTGTCATCCGGGAGCGGAGCGTTGATGAGGCGAGCCAGTTCTTCCAGCGTTATTTTTCCACGTGCGGCTTCATGGGCGGCTCCCGTCATGAGGCGCACCATTTTGTAGAGGAAGCCCGTTCCGGTAAAGGTGATGAAGACATGTTCCCCTGTCTGTGCCACTTGTGTCTGCGTGATGGTTCGGCGGAAGTAACCCTCCGGAATAGGGCGCGGTTCATTGCCGCGCAGGGCGGCAAAAGCAGTGAAGTCATGCGTTCCCCGGAATAGGTGTACCGCCTGTTCCAGAATATCCACGCTCCATGCCAGCGGGCGGTGCCAGGCCAGCCCGGCGTCAAAAGGGTTGAGGATGGGTGCGCGTGAAATACAGTAACGGTAGGTTTTTCCCGTGGCGCTGAACCGGGCATGGAAACCGGGAGGAACGTATTCCGCATGGGTAATCCGGATGGTTCGGGGAAGGCGCGTGTTGAGCGCGGCAGGCCATTTGTCCGCAGGAATGCGGTGGGTATCCGGAGCGTCTGCATGAAAAACCTGGCCCAGAGCATGAACGCCGGCGTCTGTCCTGCCGGAACCGTGGATACGGCAGGGGGTTCCAAAGAGTCCGGAAAAGGCTCGTTCCAGCACGTCCTGGACGGTACGGCCTCCCGGCTGGCTTTGCCAGCCCAGATAAGGGCGTCCGTCATATGCGGCGGTGAAACGAATGCGGGTCATAGGGGTGATTGTGTTGGAACGGCCCGGTTTTGGCAAGCGGCAAGTGCCGGACGGTGACGGTTTGGAATGGATGCCGTGCGTTCCATCCGCTCTTTAGCTTGGAAGCCGTTAAAGATGGCTATACGAATACAGGATTTTGGAATGTTGCATGTGGCTCCGGATTTGTCCGGCGTGATTCCGTTGAATGCTTTTGAAGCACAGGCCGCCAGTGTGCGGGATCTGGCGGCGGGCGTGATGGATGTGTCCGGAGTGGCGGGAACCGCGCTGAAGGAAATGCAGGAGGTGAGGGATGCCGGCCAATGGGCGCAGGCCCGTGACGGGATGTACCGTTTTGAACAGGACGTGATGCGGGAGCTGGAAGCCGGAGGGGATTCGGAACACCTTCAGGAGAGATGGAAGAAGGCGCTGTCAGAACGGCTTCCTTCCTATCTGCCTGCCCGTATGTCCGGCCCGGTGAGGGAGCGCGTGGCCATGGCGAGAGAGAATCTGGAGACTGCCGGGAGCATTTATTTGCAGAAGATGTCCCATCTGGGGCAGTTGGAGGAGGCGCGCCGGTATTGGGCCGGGGGGGTGGAGTCTGCCGTGGAGCAGGGAGAGGCCGCTCTGGCCGAACGCAGGATTAAGGAGGGCAGCGGAATATTTGTAACGGGAGAGGAGGCTTCCCTCATGGCGGAGGAAGCGCATTCCCGCGCAGCGCTGAACCGGGCGGTGGAGGAGGTCCGCCGTGATCCGGCGGCCGCTGTAAGCATCGTTTCCCGGCAGGAGAAGATGCCGGAAACTCCGGAGGAAAAGAAGGTGGCGGAAGAGGCTGCGGCAGCGTATGGGGAGTTGAAGCGGCGTTATGCGGATGCTCTGGCGGCCACCGTGTCCGGCGGCGGGTTGCTGCGGGATGACGGATTGGCGAATGCTGAAAAGCATGGCTTGATCAGTTCCGAGCAGCTAAGGCGTTATACGGCTTCCCGTGACCGGAGGCAGACGGCGGAATTTTCCGGTATCAGCATTCCGGAGGACGATATGCTGTTGTGCCGCATGACCTCGCTGATTGATGAGGATTGCGGAGGGGAGGAAGATGCTGACGCCCTGATAGAAGTGGCCACTTCAGGTTTGCCTGCCGTTCAGGTGGAAAGGCTTCTCCGGCGGCGCGAGGTGATGTTGGGCATACCCCGCGAATTGCGCCGCGCTGCTTCCCGTCGCCTGTCCGCCATGTTCCGGAATGGCGCATGGGGGCCACCTGAGGATGCCCGTGCGGCAGAGGAATGGAAGCGTGTCCAGACGGAATTGGCAGAGGCGGTGAAGAGGGCCCCGGAGCAGCCGGCTGAGGAGATGGAAAAGGTTTTTGAGAAAGAGAAACGCTTCCAGGATGCCGGCTGGGTGGGGTTTTCAGATATGAATAACGGAAAAGAAGGAAAGTGATGATGGAAGATAATGGAACCAGGGAACAGACAGGGGCGCTCCCGCTGGAAGGGAGTTTTCCGGAAGCGGTTCCCGGAACTGTGGGGGAAAGCCATATTCGGAAAGAGAACGCAGCATTCTCCGTACCTTCCGGCACGGAAAAATTCCCGGAACGGGAGTCGGAAAGGGAAGAATATTGGAATAGCGTATTGACGGGGGATGTGATGACCATTCCGCGGGAAGTGAGGCTGAAAGCGGAGGCGATGTATCCGGAAGGGACGGCGGACCGGGAAAGAATTGCCGCGTGCGTCATGCAGTCCTGGGTGGCGGATTCTGGGGCGATTCCCCGTGAACGTATCCGGAGGGACTGGAAGAGTATCCGGGAACAGGTGGCGCGGCAGTATGGAGCGTCCGGCAAGTCTGATGACGAATTGTTCGTGGCAGTTTCCATGCACAATCAGGTACGCCTTTCCCGGAGGGAGGCTTTATTTGAATTATACCAGGAAGAGTATGAACGTACTCTGTCCGGTGGCGGAACGGTTCCTGACGAACGGGGAAGGGAAGCCATTTCCGCATGGCCGGAAGATTTGCAGGCTGTGGCGCAACAATTGAAGGGCAGGGCCGTATCCGATGCTCTGGATGACAGGAACCGTCTGGCGGATGCCGCCGGGATCATCCGCAAGGGATTGGAGGGGCTGGTAGCCAGTGAGGAGCCGGTGAAGGAAGGTTTTCCCGCCATACAGCTGAACCGGAAAGCCGTTGCCGGAGTTCCGGACGTCATACGCGCCGTGGATTGCCTGACTTCCCTGGGGGATGGAGACCGTCAGAAGGTGTTCCGCATGATGGCTCCCTATTTGCGTTCCCGTCCCGCCTTTCGGGATGCCCTGGGGGGGGCGCTTAAACGCGGTGCGGCAGAGGTTGCGGAGAATGCGGCCCAGCTGGCCGTAAACGGCGCAGCATGGCTCCTGCCGGAGGGACGGGAAAAGGAGGCGCTGGACAATTATTCCCGGAGTTTTGAAGAACTGAGGAATTTTGCCAGGATGGAGTTTGCCCCGCTGCGTGGGGGAAAGGATTCCCCCTGGTTCCGGGAGATGCTGGTGGACATGGCCCAGCAGGGAGCGTCCACAGCTTTGGCGTTTTGCGGCCCTGCCGGGCTTGGCATGTTGATGGCGGGGGAGACGGGGCGCCATATGGCGGAGGCCCGGAGCATGAACCCGGACGGCGTGTTTGATGCTCAGATGGGGGGAGCTGTCGTCTCCGGCGGGGTGAATACCTTGCTTTCTTTCGGAATGACGAAACTGGGCCAGAAGATGCTGGGGCAGGGAATGCGGGCGTTCCGGGCCACGAGGCCCGCATCAGGGAATCCTGGTGCGTTTTTTTCCGGAATGGGAGCCGTTGCGGCGGATGCCGTGAAGATGGAGGCGGAAAATAAATTGATGGAGTTGACGCCCATGGTCGTTCAGGAAGGCGTGGGAGCTCTTACGAATAAGGCGTCCGGCGTGGACTGGGAGGAATGGAAGGCCAGACAGGCTTCCGCGGATGACCAGTTGAGGGAGGCCGTCATGATGATGCCTTTCCTGCTGATAGGCGCGGGAAAGGTCGCTCTGAACCATTTCCGCCATGCCGGAATGCTGCTTGGAGACGGTTCCCCTCTAAAAGTATTCGGCATTCCGGATGAAACGGTTTCCCGGATTTTGCAGGAGAAGGATGTAAACCGTGCCGGAGAATTGTTGCAGAAGTCCCTGCGTAATTCTCCGCTGTGGGGGTCTTTGTACATTTCCAGGAAGGCTTTGGAGTGGTCTCGCGCCCTGGATGAAGCCGGAGAGCCTTTTTTGAAAACGGAACAGGATGTGAGAGATTTTTTGGATTTGCCTTCTCCTGTACGTACAAAGCCTTGGAAGATGCGGGATTTCCCCGAATCGGAAGCGGTGTTGAAAAAGCTTTTTCCTCATCCGGATTATGTTACGGCCAGAACCAAGTGGCTGTTGCGTGCCGGTCTGCCCCGCGTGGGTGAAGCCGCCGCAGCGGACGGGCAGCTTATTTATGCGGCGGAACCGGCTCCCGGTGTGGAGATGAAGCGAACGCAGGGCCGGCCTTCCGTAGAGGAGGCTCTTTCTTCCTGGTATGAGACTCTGGGCCGTATGGAAGAGGAAGATTTGGGGCTGGTCCGGAACAGGAACGGACGGGAAATCCCATGGCGTTTAAGGAATGCGGAGGAATATGATATTCATGCGGATGCTTTGCGCCGAGCGTTTGTGGCGGACAGGCTGAAGAAGCGCTCCTATCGGCCGTACAGGATGTTGCTGCTGGCTTATCCGGAAGAGGCGGGACGCCGTGCGGGTTTTTCCGGCAGGGACTGGGACGCCGTTACGGTGGATATGGATTTGCGGACACGAGCCAATGTTTATGAAGGAGTAATGGAACGGGTGCACGGCGTGCCGCATGAAGAGGCGGCCGGGCATGTGGCTTTTCGTTTATGGAAGTCGTTTTGCCGGGATGAAGGCGCCTGCAGCAGGGCGCACCGGTGGCTGGAGGAAGGGAGTGCGTTGCTGAATGCTCCGGATTTGTTGTCTGAATCTTTTAATCCGGACGGCCTTCCCTCCGCCCTGGCCAGGATGAGCGGCATGATGGCTTCTCTTGGCGGAGAGGAACGCCATGGGGTAAGCCCTGAGCTGCGGGAGATGAACCGCATGGTATGGGGAACCCAGGCGGATGTGAACAGCCTGTACCACGTACTTCCCAACATGAAGGAATTTGACGTGCATGTGGGGCGCGGCTATACGCCCGTGGAGAGTTACGGGCGGTTGCTGGCCCGGTTTCTGGAGGTGGCGCCGGAGAACGTGGCCCGTTATGCCTCTGTGCTGGATGCTCCGCGGCTGCATGCCGGTCCGGAACAGGTTTCGCCGCGTATTTATCCGGGGACGCAGAAAGCGGTGGAGAGCCTTCTCCTGCTGACCCCGCGCCTGTTCCAGTCCTCACCCGGAGGGGAAGGTGCGGAAAGGCTGTGGAGAGTAAAGTATCCCAACGGAAGGTGGTCGGACTGGCATCCTTCTCGGGAGGCGGCGGAAGCGGACCTGATGGCCAATGTTTCCATGATGTTTTCTGCCGCCTGCTCGGCTAAGAGGGATTTGATCCGTAGCTGGGAATGGCATGCCCGCAACGGGCGGTCGGAATGGGATACCAATTATCTGAGGCTGACCACCGGGTTGGAAAACGTGCAGGGGGGGCGACTCCCGTGTCTGTATGACAGCCTGACGGCCATGGCGGTGGCGGATATGCTGAAAGCTGGTTACGGCGTGCGCGGAGCGGTGGGGTCCGGGGATCGTCTGGAGGTGACGGGCCGGGGGCGCCTTGCCGCTGAAACGCTGATGAGCCGTGATGCCCTGTTGGAGCGCATGAATATTCACGAAAAGTATGTGGGTTCCGTACAGAGGCTGGGCGTGGATGCGGATAATTTGCCCGTTTCCTCAGCCAAGGGGTTGGTAATGCACCGGCTGAGGCTTCACAATACGGCCAATCCCCTGGCTTTGATCGAAGACAAGGCGGAAGTCGTATGGGACCGGCTGATGCGCACGGATCAGCTTTCCCCGGAAGGCGCTTGGGAGATGTTGAAACATTTGGAACGTGTGCCGCGCCGCAGGAAGCTTCCAGGGGAAACGGAACTGATTGAAGAGTTGTCCCAGCTGTCCAAGGAGTATTTTTTTGCCCATCTGGATCATGACACCGTACCGGAAACGGTGGCTTCCTGGGCGCGTTACGGGGCCGCAATGCCTGACAGGGTTCCGGAACCTCTTGAGGAATTGGTGCGCCGGGCCGGATTGCTGAAGAAAACGCTGAGGGAGGATGCGGACACTGCCGAGTTTATGGGAATGCTCCGAGAGACGGTTGGTATGAATGAACGCATACGGGCGGAGCGCGCCTGGGATCCGGCCGGAGGGGAGGTCCGCCTCCCCATGGTGGAGCGGTACTCTCACAGCCTGATGTCCGGACGGCTGTTGTTTACCGTTCCGGATCACGTGAAAGAGGGACTGGTGCGTTCCCTGTCCGCGCTGGACGGATACGCGGGCGGTTCCGTACGCAGGATGGAGCGGCTGGCGGAAAGCCGCATGAGGGAACTGTCCCGGGCGCTTCAGGAGTTCCCCCAGCTGAATTCCTGGCGTCCGGATCCGGAACATCCCGGCCTGTACCTGCATTTGGTGAAAAAGCCGTTCCGGACCGGATTGGGACCTCTGCGCGCGAAGGATGTTTCCCTGGAGGCTTTGGGAGAACATCTTCCGGAACCCATTCTGGAAGCGCCCCTGTATGTGGAAGAAGATTTTTCCGTCAGGCGTGGCGTTCCCGCCCCTGCCGCCTGGCGTAGCCGTCCGGATGTGGTCCGGGCTGTGGAGACGCTGGATGCGGTGAGGCGGGATTTTGCAGGCCGACCGGAAGCTACGGAATCCGGGGTTAGTTGGAAAGGGAAGATTTACCGGATTGATTCCGGAGCGGCTCCCGGGGGGGTGACGTCTGTCTGGAACCGGGAACTCCCGTTGGATGAGGCCATTTCCCTGATTGGTGTTCTGGACCGCAGGCAGGAGGAACTGAGAGGCGGCATGCTTCCCTTTCTTCCTGAGCCGGAGGAAGCGCGCGCGATGTATGCCAACTGCGTGATTTACCGTGACCCGGACGACCCGGGGCATACCGTGCGCCTGATGCCGGGCATTCCGGAAAGTCCCGTACGGCAGGCACGCGCGCCCTACGTGGTACATGCATGGAACGGCGTTTATCTGGACAGCCGGGGAGCGCCTGCGGTGTCCGAACGGGATTCCTATATTCCGCTGGAGTGTTTTACGGGAGCCGGAGAGGAACCTTCCCCGGAAGATTCACGGGCGAGCCGTACCCGGTTCCTGGGCCGGATTTTGGAAACGCTGGGGGATGCGGATGCTCAGGAACGATGGTGGTGGAACAGAAGACAGGCTGTGGGATGCTTCATGGAGGATGTAATCAGGATGTATGAAGAACTGGGCGTACGTGAGAGTTATTTGAAAGGAAAACTTGATCTGCTTGATCCCGTGATGGTGCAGGCACTCCGGTTCGTTTCCCACGTGCTGAACGATCCACTGGCATACCGCCTTCCCCTGGACAAGGGGACGGAGGCCCAGAAGGGGATGACCAGGGAAGGAGCCCTGTTGAAAGAATTAATAGAGGAGTATGGAAAATTCTAATCATTTGACGGAATCATGGAGCCTGTCGTGGCAGTCCGTCCTGTCCAGCCAGCTTTGGAGGCTGGAACACCTGTACTGGATAGAAAATAAAGCCGGTCAGCTCCAGCGTTTTTCCCTGAACAGGGCGCAGCGGCGACTGCATGAGCGGCTGTGGTACAGGAATGACATCCTGAAGGCGCGCCAGTTGGGCATTTCTACGTATGTGGCCATGTTGATGCTGGATATGAGCCTGTTCCGGTCCAATTTTCATTGCGGAATCATTGATAAAAGCCTGCCGGACGCCCAGCAGAAACTGGCCAAGCTGCATTTTGCCTGGGACCATCTGGATTACGTGCCGCCCAACCCCTCTGCGATGGATGTGGCCCTGGCCCGGCTGGGAGAGAGAATCAAGAGCCTGTCCGGCGTGGAAAAAAAGGGGGAATGGCAACCCCGTACGTTGGCGCGCAGCCGCCTGGCTTTCTCCAATGGGAGCGATGTGCGGGTGGGGACTAATCTGCGAGGGGGAACCATGCAGTTTCTCCATGTTTCCGAGCTGGCGTATGTTTCCGTGCATGCTCCGTGGAGAGCCAGGGAAATCCGTACGGGGGCAATCAATACAGTTCCCCCCGGAGGTTTTATTCTGAAGGAAAGCACTCATGAGGGCGGACGGTACGGAGTGAATTATGAACTGACGCGCCAGGCCATGGAAAACATGGGCAAAAGCGAGCTTTCCCCCTTGGATTTCAGATTCTTTTTTTTCAGCTGGTTTGACCAGGATGAGTACACTTTGCCGGGGCGCGGCAGATGGAGCAGGGAACTGGATGAGTATTTCCTTTCTCTGGAACGGGAGACCGGAGTGGTTCTGGATGCGGGGCAGAAGAGATGGTATGCCCGGATGGCCCGGGTGATGGGCGCCTCCATGAAGCAGGAGTATCCGGGAACGCCGCAGGAGGCTTTTGCTACAGGGGAAGAAGGCAGTATTTACGGCAGCCGTATCATGGCCCTGCGGGAGCGGGGGCGGGTAGGGGTGGAGTTTGAGGCTGATCCGGACGCTCCCACTTTCACGGCATGGGATCTGGGGCTGAGTGACCATACGGCCATTTGGCTTGTGCAGATCATGGGAGACAGTTTCCACTGGCTGGACCATTATGCCGCCAGCCAGCAGCCCCTGGCCCATTACGTTGAAAAAATGAAGGACTGGGAGAAAAATCATGGTGTGGCGGTAACATTCCATCTTTTGCCTCATGATGCTGCACGGAGGGATGCGCACGGCATTTCTTATGTGGAGAATATGGGGAGGCTGGGATTGGTGAATGTGCGCGTCGTCCCCAGAACCACGGATGTCTGGCGTGGCATTAATACGCTGAGGGAATTGCTGGAGCGCAGTTTTTTCCATGCCCGCACCCAGGAAAAGGCGCGAGGCTTCTGTGGGGAAGAGGAGCCGGGAGGCGTGGAGCATCTGGAGTTGTACAGGTCCAGGCCTCCCGGCGTAGGCGGAGCCATTGCGGAAAGCCCCGTGCATGACGGGCATTCCCATACGGCGGATGCCGCACGAACCTTTGCGGAGGCTTGGTCCCATGGCCTGCTCCACGGAACCGGGAACGGCCGGGAGCGCGGCAGGCGCGCCCGGATGTGGTAACAGAGGGCAGGAGTAAAGGAAAAGAGATTTTTTTGATTGATAGTTGACAGTTTTGTCAAAAAGCGGTTCTTTTTTCCGGCCTCCAGCTGTCTAACGCAGTGATGCGACTTATTGAGATGAAATTATCCCTTTTCCATCCGTTGGTTTCCTGCCTGTGTGTTCCGTTTTTGTTTTCGTCCTGCGGTACCACGGGAAGGGAGCTTTCCCCTGTCCCCTCTTCCCATATTCCGGTAGAAGAAATGACGGGGTATTTTGAAGAAACGGGAACTATTCCGGGGCACCTGCTCAAGTGGGAAGATGATCCGTCGCTGCCCGGAAAGCTGCTGGTCGTAGTGGATAAGAAAAAGCAGATGATGTATATCTACCGGGGGACGCACCGCATTGCGTATGCCCCCATCAGTTCCGGAAGAAGTTCCGGCATGACTCCCTCCGGCTACTTCCTCATTGCTTCCAAGGAGGAAGACCATCATTCCTATTACGGTGCGTTTATTAACGCTGACGGAGAATTGCGGGATGGGGATATACGAAGGGATTCCCCCCGCCCCGGCGAGAGGTTTGAACCTGCCAAGATGCCCTATTTCATGAGAGTGAACGGGGCTGTAGGAATTCATGAAGGGTACTTGCCCGGTCATCCATCCTCCCATGGATGTATCCGTGTTCCCCACTTGATTGCGAAAAATCTCTTTGAAATAGCTCCCGTAGGAACCCGTGTGGTTGTCAGGGATGGAAACTGGAATATTCACGAGCTTCAACAAAAGCCGTCCGGAATGTTCCGGACGGTGCACAAGCCTGCTGCCCCGGTGGCTGGCGCAAATTCAGCTTCCTCTGGAAAGAAGGAACTTGTAAAATCGGAAACGTCCGTAAAAAAAGATGCCGCCGCCATGCCGTCTGTTGGAGAACAGAAAAACGGGCAGCTGCCTTTTTCTGAGGCGGACGCTGTGACCCCCTCTTCATCCAATGGCCTCGAAGGACTGGAATAACATGCTGTCCGGGCGTTTATATCATGCCCAGGATTTTGAATTGGCTGCCGCCCGGCTCCGGGCGCGCCGGCTTGTTTTCCGTTATAACCAGTCCGCTCCGGAAAATGAAAGCCTGCGCCGGGAATTGGCCCGGGAGCTTTTCGGCCAAATGGGAGAGGGGTGTTATCTGGAACCTCCGCTGCGTTGTGATTACGGCTCCAATATACGGCTGGGGGACCGCGTGTATGTCAATTTCAACCTCGTGGTGCTGGACTGCGCTGCCGTTACCATCGGCAATGACGTGCTGATAGGTCCCAACGTGGGCATTTATACTGCCGGGCATCCCGTAGACCCGGGGCTGAGACGGCAGGGGCTGGAATTTGCTCTGCCCATTACCATTGAGGATGGAGTATGGATAGGCGGTCATGCGGTGATTGCCCCGGGCGTGCGTATTGGGAGAAATTCCGTGATAGGCGCGGGCAGCGTGGTGACGAAGGACATCCCCGCCAATGTAGTGGCCGTGGGTAATCCCTGCCGTGTGGTTCGCCTCGTGACGGAAAAGGACCGCGAAGTCTGGGACACCGGGGAAAATGGAGAGGGGCCGCTTTCCCAGGGACCGAAGGCAAATTCCCCGGGATGACGAAATTTGAATTGCTTTTGGGGCTGGATGATGCATAGTTGGCGCCCTCACAGTGTCGATTAGCCGCTGCCACGAGCTAAATACATTCAAGGAAAACACTTATGAGTAACGAAATCAATTTGCAGGAATTCAAGATGCATGAAAAGGATTCCGGTAGTTCCAGCTACCAGATTGCCCGCCTGACCCAGCGCATCGCCCACCTGACCGAACACCTGAGCACGAATAAACATGATGTTTCTTCCCGCCGCGGGTTGTTGAAGATGGTGGCTCTGCGCCGCAAGCTTCTTGATTACGTCAAGCGTGAAGATCTGGCCCAGTACCAGAGTCTGATCCAGCGTCTTGGCCTTCGCCGCTAAAAGGCGGAGCATATTCCCGTTTGATTCGGCCGTTGCGGTTTTCCGCAGCGGCCGTTGTTTTTATGGGAGGGGCTGGCATGGTAGCGTTGTCATGGAAGGGGGGCATGGCGGGTGACTGTGGATTTGTGTTTTGGTCAGGAGAGTTTGAAAGGCCTGTCTTTTTGTGAAAGAAGATATTCTGGAGTGTGGAGATTGTTTTTGTTGGCATGACTGCCCCTTTATTCCTGCGTAAATGTTTGCTGGGGACGGAAAGTCCGGTATTGCGGGTATGATGCAGCCGCGCAAAGAATAGGAAAATATGGATGAAAAAGCAGTGGGCGGCTGTTATGGGAGTCAGGCAGGAATACTCAGTCCGTCCTTAAATTCTGCATTTCCGCTCCTGTGAAGAAGGGAAGGCGGACGTTTCCGGATATTTTGCTTGGAGTAATGCATTTCAATCAGGAATGCGAAGAATATTGAATGGATGAAGGTGAGATGGGAAAAATACCTTTTCTCCCCATGCGGGTGGATATTTAAAGCCCTGGAAGGAAATGGACTGCTATGGTTATCAAACTATTTGCTTGCATTATCCTTGACAGGGATTATGCTCTCATTCGACGTTCGGGGATTCGTTTCCCGAAACGTTTCTGTCGGGCATGCCTTGAGAAATTTTCGGATTTTCACAGGCTGTCAAGCCGGTAAGACTGGGCCGGAGCGTTTGATCCATCTGGGATGCGCGTCCTGCCGCGTGGACAGTATTCCCCCTCTGTTTCTGGGAAAGGACTGTTGCGGATAACATCTTCCTGAGGCACTGCCCGTACCTGACGCCATTCAGGCTTCCCGCCCGGAGCCGGCCTGGATGGGCTGATGAGGCTGCGGGTGATTGAAAGACAAAAATATAATGAGCATACATTCAGTTGAATGCAACGTTGGTACGAATCCTATCACGATTGAAACCGGCAAGATGGCCCGTTTGGCGGACGGTGCTGTTGTTGTCCGCAGCGGCGATACCGTCGTTCTTGTGACCGTGGTAAGCGCCACCAAAGTCAAGGAAGGGCAAACCTTCTTCCCCCTGTCCGTGGAGTACAAGGAAAAGGCCGCTGCGGCGGGTATGTTCCCCGGCGGCTATTTCAAACGCGAAGGGCGTCCCACGGAAAAGGAAATCCTGACGTGCCGCATGACGGACCGCCCCCTGCGCCCGATGTTCCCCAAGGGCTACTTCTACGATACGCAGGTAATTACGCTTCTGCTCTCCGCCGATGGTGAAAACGAACCGGACATCCTGAGCATTAACGGCGCTTCCGCCGCCTGTGTCGTTTCCGATCTTCCCTTTGCCGAACCCGTAGGGGCTGTGCGTGTGGGCCGTATTGACGGACAGTTTGTTATCAATCCGACCAACTCCCAGCGTGAACATAGTCAGCTGGATCTGGTATTTGCCGGCACGAAGGATCAGGTCATCATGATTGAAGGTTCCGCTAATGAACTGCCGGAAGAAGATTTTATCGCCGCTTTGCGTGTCGCCCAGGAGAACGTGAAGGTCATTTGCGAAAAGCAGGAAGAGCTCCGCGCCGTTTGCGGTAAGGAGAAGCGCGCTTATGAACTTTGCCTTGCCAAGCCGGAATTGCTGGAAATCGGCTATGAAATTGCCGGCGATCGTATTGAGGAAGCCATTTACGCCCCTTCCAAGGTGGAGCGTCAGAAAAAAGTGGGGGCCCTGCGTGACGAAGTGGAGGCCGCCATCAAGGAACGCCATCCGGAAGCTACTGACTTTGATGTGGAACAGGTTTTTGAATATATTCAGAAAAAGGCTTTCCGCATCTCCATCATGGAAAAGGACAAGCGGGCCGATGGCCGGGCTCTCAAGCAGCTGCGCCCTCTGACTGCGGAAGTCAATGTGCTGCCTCCTGTGGTGCACGGTTCCGCGATGTTCGCCCGCGGTGAAACGATGTCCCTTTGCCTGGCGACGCTCGCTCCGATGGAAGAACGCCAGTACATGGACAATTACACGGGCAGCGTGAATGAAAAGCGTTTCATCCTGCACTACAATTTCCCTCCTTTCTCCGTGGGAGACACCGGCCGTTTCGGCGGTCAGAACCGCCGGGAAATCGGCCACGGCGCTTTGGCGGAACGTTCCATCGCTCCAGTCGTGCCTGGCGAACAGGAATTCCCGTACGCCATTCGCGTCTCTTCTGAAATCATGGAATCCAACGGTTCCACCTCCATGGCTTCCGTCTGTGCGGGCACGATGTCTCTGCTGGCGGCCGGCGTGCCCCTCAAGCGCCCTGTAGCGGGTATTTCCGTGGGCCTGGTGACGGAACAGAATGACCAGCATGAAATCACCTCTTACAAAACTCTGCTGGATATCATCGGTTCCGAAGACTTTTACGGTGATATGGACTTCAAGCTCTGCGGCACGTCGGAAGGCGTGACAGGCTACCAGCTGGACCTCAAGCTGCCCGGCATTCCCCTCTCCATATTGGAGGAAGCCATTCACGTGGCGAAAGCCGGCCGCACGGATGTTCTGAAGGTCATGAATGAAGCCATTGCAGCTCCGGCCCAGATGAGCCCGAATGCTCCCCGTATTGAGACCACCAAAATTCCCGCCGACCGCATTGGCGAACTGATCGGCCCCGGCGGCAAGAACATTAAGGCTATTCAGGCCGAATCCGGCGCCGATATCAATATCGAGGAAGATGGCACCGTGCATATTTACGCCGCCAAGCAGGAAGGCCTGGACCGTGCTCTGGAATTGGTCACCCGCATGTTCAAGACCATTGAAATCGGGGAACTGTACACCGGTAAGATTGTTTCCACGACCACCTTTGGAGCGTTTATGGAAGTGCTGCCCGGCAAGGATGGCTTGATTCATATCTCCGAACTGGCCGAAGGCCGCACCGCCAAGACGGAGGACGTCGTGAGCGTCGGAGACGTGGTGACCGCCAAGTGCATCGGTATTGACGACAAAGGACGCGTGAAAATGTCCATACGTGCCGCTTTGCGCGATGCCAAGGCTGCCGAAGCAGAAGCCGCCGGCATTACGGAATAACGTTTTTCGTTGAGCCTTTAAACTCTCAGCCCCGTTTCCGGTTATTCCGGGAACGGGGCTTTCCGGTTGCTGGAAAGATGTTTTGCAGTTGGTTCAACTGCTTGCGTGATCAGCCGGAATTTTTTTACCTGTGCCGGAAGGAGAAAGTTTGGAATGCTGGAAAGGGACAGAAGGAATGGAGCTCTTTCCGCATGGCAGATTTTTTTGTTTCCCGTTCTTGACAGGATTTTTCCGGTTCCTATGATGCGGATGCCCGTTGCGTTTTACGGACACCCCTGCCATACATGATTCTTTTTGTCACTTTCGTTATTCTTTTTCTGATTCTGGTCAACGCCTTTTATGTTGCAGCAGAATTCGCCGCAGTGAGCGTACGCCGCAACATGATCCGGGAAATGGCGGAGAACGGCAGCAGGGTGGCTGTTCATCTGCTTAAGATTTTGGAAAATACAAAAGAGCTGGACCGCTACATTGCGGCTTGCCAGTTCGGCATTACCATTTCCAGCCTGGTTTTGGGCGCATACGGACAGGTTGAACTGGCCGCCTATCTGTTCCCTCTGTTTGAGCGGTTTGGCGGGATGGACTCCGTAATGGCCAATTCTGCAGCCGCTCTTGTTGTGCTGATAGGCTTGACGGTTTTTCAGGTAATTCTTGGAGAATTGATGCCCAAATCCCTGGCTCTTCAGTTTCCCAAGCAGGCGGCCTTGTATACTTATTATCCCATGCGATGGACACTGGCTTTCTTCGCATGGTTCATTGACTTTCTTAATGGAAGCGGTTTGTTGCTTCTTAAACTGTTCCGGCTCCCACCAGGCGGCCATCAGCACATCCACTCCCAGCAGGAGATTAATATGCTGCTGGATGAAAGCCACCAGGGCGGGATGTTGGAGGAAGATGAGCATGAACGGCTGCACAGCGCTTTGTCCCTGGCGGAACGAACGGTGGAACAAATTATGATTCCCCGTTTTCAGCTTGTTTGCCTGGATGTGGATGCCACACAGGAAGATATTTTGAATATGATCGCAGATAGGCCTCATACCCATATTCCCGTGTATGAAGGGAACCGTGAATCTGTCATTGGCATGCTGCATATTAAAGATATGGTATCCGCTTATGCGGAAAAGGGAATTCTGCCTCCTCTCCGTTCCATGCTGAGGCAGGTGCCATGCGTGATGGAAATGCAGACGGTAGAGATGCTGATGGCCCGTTTGCGGGAAGACAGGGCCAAGGAAGCCTTTGTTCTGGATGAATACGGTAAGTTTGTGGGGCTGGTGACGCTGGAACGTCTGCTGGGAGAAATGGTGGGAGATATAGATGAGGAATTCATCCGCTCCGGGGAAAAGGTGGAAACCCTTCCGGATGGTTCCGTGCGTATCCCCGGCATGATGCGTGCCCATAAGGCGGAATGCCTGGTACCCTTTTTGATGAATGGCGCCACTACTGTGGGCGGCTGCGTGATCAAGCACATGTCCTGCATTCCGAAGGATGGGGACCGCCTGATTATCGCCGGACGCGTGCTTGTGGTGGAAAAGATGGACCATAACCGTGTTTCCTCTATCCTGCTGCTGCCTCCGGAGAGAAAGGAAAATGAATTTGCCATGGAAAGCGGGGTGGATGCATGATGACGGTTTTCATTATTCTGTTGCTGATTGTGCTGAACGGCCTGTTTGTGGCTGCAGAATTTGCGTTGCTTGGCGCTCCGCGTGCGGCATTGGAGCAGATGGGTGTGTCCGGCAACATGGTGGCGCGCCGCGTTTCCCAGATATTGAAAACGCCCCGGTTACAGGACCGCTACATTGCTACGGCGCAGCTTGGCGTCACGTTCGCCAGTCTGGGGTTGGGTATGTACGGAGAGCATGCGGTAGCCGGATGGCTCCATGAATGGTTGGCGCAGTACGGCTGGGCTTCCTGGCTGGTGGCTCATGGCGCAGCCAGCATCCTGTCCGTGGCGGTGCTGACGTACCTGCATATTGTTCTTGGGGAAATGGTGCCCAAGGCGCTTTCCCTACAGTACGCCGCAAAGCTTTGCCTCATCATTGCGATGCCCATGTACGTGATCCAGCTATGTCTGTATCCGCTGGTAGTGGGTATGAATGCCCTGGGCAATTTCTTTCTGGGGTTGCTGGGTGTGGACCGTAATGAATCCAAGTCCCACTACCATTCTGCGGAAGAACTCCAGTATATTATTGAAGAGAGCCATGAGAACGGGGCGTTGCCGCAGGAATCCGGCCGCATCATGGACGGCTTGTTTGACCTGGATGATCTGTATGTACACCAGGTCATGACCCCGCGCGTCAGGATAGACGCCATTCCAGAAGGGGCGGAACATGAGCAGATACGGGAAATTGTGCGTCGCACTCGCCGTACGCGTTACCCTGTCTACCGCGGTGATCTGGACCATGTGGTGGGCATGGTGCATGCCCGCGATCTGTTCCGTATCATGTTCCGCAGAAAGGCTCTGACTCCTGAATACATTCATGCCATACCCAAGGTTCCCAAAACGGTGAAGTTTGACAATGTGGTGGAAATCATGAGGAAGGACAATGTGCGCCTTGCCATTATTCTGGATGAGCACGGGGGGACTTCCGGACTTTTGACCCTGACGGATGTTTTTTCCGAAGTAATGGGCTGGGACCGAGGCCGCATTAAAGTGCTGACGGAGTTGTCTAGGGATGCGGTGGGATTCTCCTGTGACGTATCCGGTCTGGCACGCATTGAGGAATTGGGGGAGGCCATGGACATGGATTTGGAGGACGGGGAAATAGACACCGTAGGGGGCCTGATTCTTAATTTGCTGGAAGCTCCTGCGGAGGAAGGAGATACTGTCGGCTATAGAGGGCTGGAATTCAAGGTGACCCGGACGGAGAATGGCGGTGTGGAGCGCTGTACCGTGACCCGGATTACTCCCCTGATGCGGGAGGAGGTCCTGGAAGAGGAGGAATAATCTGCCGTTTACGGACTGGGCATGTCAAGGACTGTGCTGCCTGATGTAAAAGTTCCTTGGTGGAGCGCGTATGATATGGCAGAATATTTCCGCCATGTCCGCCCCTGAATCTGCTGATGCCCCTGTGAACCGCCCTTCCATGAAGAAATGGGTGGTTCTCCTCGTTGTTCTTGGGGCTTTGATCGGACTGGGCACAATGGTGAAAGCCTGGATGGACAGACGTTCTGGAGCGGCAGCGCAGCCGGTTGTTTTTTCAGGAGGCAGTGAGCACTGGGACCAGAATGAGGTGCCTATTTCCATGCAGTGCGGAGCATGTCATGAAAAGGAATTCCGTCAGTGGGCCGGTTCAGACCATGCCTGGGCATTCCGCAAACTGGGAGATCAATGGGAATCTGAAGCGTTCCATAACATGAAGCTGGACGCTCATGGCAGCATTCTCCAATTCTCTACGAATGGTCACGGGCGCATGGTCCATGACGGTCAGTCTTCAACCTCCTGGCGCGCGGAATGGGCCACAGGGAGAATTCCCCTGGTGCAGTATCTGGTTCCTGCCAAGGACGGCGGTTTTCATACCTTGAGCGCTGCATGGGACGTGAACCGCAAAGAATGGTTTGATATTTTCGGCAAGGAGTCCCGCCAGCCGGGAGACTGGGGGCACTGGACAGGACGAGGCATGAATTGGAACACGCAGTGCGCGTGGTGCCACATGTCTTTGTTCCATAAGAATTATGATCCTGTTAAAGATCGGTATGCTTCTACCTGGACGGAACCCGGAGTGACTTGCATTCAATGCCACGGCCCCCTGCTGGACAAGCCGGAGGCGGGGACGGGTTGCATGATTTCCACCAGGAACAAGCTGACGCCACAGCAGATTCATGATAACTGCGCTTCCTGCCATGCCCGGAGGGATGAATTTGATCATGATTTTGCCGTAGGTGACCGCTTTGACAATCATTTCCAACTGGTGCTTCCCGTGCAGCCCGGCGTTTTCTGGCCCAATGGCATGCAAAGGGATGAGGATTATTGCGAGACTGGTCTGAGGTTAAGCCGTATGGGCAAGGCGGGAGTGACCTGTTTGGACTGTCATGATCCGCATACGGGAACACTGAAGCTTCCTCAAGAAGATAATACGCTCTGCTTGAGGTGTCACGGTACTGGAGAAGCGGTAAACGGCGTAAAAGCTCCCGTTATTGACATGGCTACGCATACGCCATGTCCTCAGTCCAGCATGGGTGCCCGGTGTGTGGAATGCCATATGCCGGAAAGCCTGTATATGGCTCGGGACCCCCGCAGAGATCATTCTTTCAATTCTCCTGATCCTTTGCTGAGCGTAGAGTTGGGTATTCCGAATGCCTGTACCATGTGCCACGAGGAAAAAAGCAATGAATGGGCTGCGGAGGCGGTAAAGAAATATTACGGAGCTAAACCCAAAATGGCGCAGTACAGGGAACGGACCAGGGCCGTTCAGCATGCCTACGAAGGAAAGGAAGATGTTTTGCCTCTGCTTATGGAATGTTTTAAGAGGGAGGAAGTGGGTGCATGGCGCGCTACGTTATTGGATTTGATGGATGCATGGGCTCATGAACCCGCCGTCCAGGAAGTGGCCGCGGCGGCGGTTAAGGACCCGGATCCTCTGACGCGAGCCGCCGCCGCCAAAGTGATGGGGCGAGTGGGTAATCCTGCTGCGGGCAAACTTCTTAATGATCCGTTCAGAGTCGTGCGCTTGCAGGCGGAATGGGCTCTCCGGGATTCCCTGCCTCCGGACAGTCCGGGAATGAAGGAGCTTACTGCTGCCGCTTTGCACCAGGCGGATCAGCCTTCCGGAGCTATGAAGCTGGCCCAGATAGCCATTAGCCGTAAGGATGTGAAAACTGCGGAATTGTGGTTTTCCAAAGCTTTGAAATGGGATGCCACTTCATCCGTGGTGCACCGTGATTATGCCGTTTTCCTGGCTTCTCAAGGCCGCAGCCGGGAGGCGGTGGATCAGATGCAAGAGGCTGTACGCCTGGCTCCCAGGGATGCCAATCTGTGGTATCTCCTGGGACTGGGCCAGATTGAAAATAATGATGAGCCGGGAGCTTTGGAATCCTTTAACGAAGCTTTAAAAATAGAGCCTTCCTTTATTCGTGCTTTGTTTAACCGTGCTCTGTTGAATGAAAAAGTGGGCCGGCTGGAGCAGGCTTTGCAGGATTTGGAAAACTGTTCTTCCCTGGAAAAGGGAAATGCGGATATTCCTTTCACTCTTGCGGTGATGCTTTACCGCAATGGGCGGTACCGTGAGGCCGCTGCCGCTGCCGCGGAAGCCCTGCGCCGCGACCCGGGACATGCCCGGGCCAGGCAAATTTTGGAATCAGCTTCTCGACATGGAAGATAAGAAATAGTATATTAGCATTATGTGTATGAAATTTTCATCTTGGTGTATCTTATTGGCATCCACATTCATGATGGGGTCCTCTCTCTGTTGGGCGGATTCTTCCGGAGCAGCGGATGATCCTTCCCTTCGCACCTGGACTAATAAAAATACAGGCAGTACGGTGGAAGCCCGTCCAGTAGCCCTGAATATGAAGACAGTCAAATTGGTGACGACGGCTAAAAAGCCCATTACGATGCCGCTGGAAAAGCTTTCCGATGAAGATCGCGCATGGCTGGAGGAACACAAGGAAGTTATCGGCAAGCCTATTGCAGAATGGTCGTCCATGCCGTCCGGCCCTGTGGCGGAAGAGATGAAGGGAAAGACTTACATGCTTGAAAACGGCAAACTTAAAAAGAGGGACGGGAAATTGAATCCCAAGCATTTCATTTTGTATTTCAGTGCAAGCTGGTGCGGTCCTTGCTGCCGGAATGCGCCTCACAGCGTGGAGGCCTATAACAGGGTGGTAAAGGATAATCCGGATGTGGAAGTAATCATGTGCAATCTGGACCAGAACCTGGATGCCGCCCAAAAATGGGCTGCTGCCAATAACATGCCATGGCCTATCCTGTTGAAAGAGGATTTGACGGAGCTTGCCAAGAAGGTGGCTCCACGCGGTATCCCTACCATGATTCTGGTGGACAAGGACGGCAAGCCTATTCAGTCCTCCCAAAACATGGAACAGTTGGTAAAAGCCATCGGCTCAAGCCGTTCTTCCCGCTAGGCGGCGCATTGTCTGATTGTTGAGGAGATGTCTTCTACCCGCAAATCCCAGTCCGACCGTTCTGCGGAAACCAGCGGCAAAATCCTCCGTGCTGCACAGAAGCTTTTTGCCCTCAGGGGATTTAATGGCGTGACCATGAGGGCGGTCGCTTCTGAAGCAGGAGTTAATCTGGCTTCTATCGTTTACTATTTTGAGAATAAGGAGGGACTGTATCTGGCTGTTTACAGACAATATGCGGAACCTCTGATGAAAGCGCGCATGAAGATGCTGAAAGAGGCGGATCTTCATCCGTCCCTGAGGGCGTATGCCCGTGCATTTATAGAACCTGCTTTCCGGCTATTTCTGGATGAGAGCCTGGGAGGGCCGGATCATGTCCGTTTATTGTGGCGTTTGCCGCAGGAGCCGGAATATCTGGGAAGAAAAATCTATGATGAATTTTATGCTCCATCTATCCAGGAGATGATAGCAAGAATCCGGAGATTCTGTCCGTGGGATGATGAGCTTTCCTTATCTTGGCATGCGCATATCATGAGCTCCATCTTCCATGCTACGTTGGGGAAATATGTCGCGTGCATGGATCTTCAAGAAAAGGAACCGTGGATGAAGGATCAGGAGCACATTTTGCAGATGATTGTGAATACCGCCGTTTTTCTGATCTCCCGTCCGGCTCTGTCTCCGGAGGAAGAGGAAAGGCAGGGATAACATGGATGGAGGTGCGCGTTTTTCGTTACGCTTCTCCCAGTTCTTTTCTGAGAGTTCTGACTGTTCCCGTGATGTCGGGGTGTGTAAGCAGCCAGGAAACGATGACTACCCTATTTGCCCCCGCCTCCAGTACGGAGGGCAGTGTGTTCCCATTGATGCCGCCGATACAGAAGACAGGGAAATTTTCCGGTAGCTGTTGCTGTACGCTTGCGATGTCTTCCAGGCCAATGGCTTGTCTTCCCGGTTTGGTACCCGTGGGGAACAAGGGCCCAAACCCGATATAGTCCGCCTGCTCTCCACATGCACCCAGGGCCTGTTCAGGACTATGCGTGGACCGTCCTATAACGGCATCCTTTCCCAGCAGCCCCCTTACGGATGCCAAGTCTCCGTCATCCTGTCCCAGATGGACGCCGTCTGCGCCGATGTTCAGGGCAATTTCAGGATAATCGTTGATGATGAAAAGACAGCCGTATTTACGGCACAGGGGGGCAAGCTGGCGCCCCATATTTTCAATGTGTTCCGGGTTATGGTTTTTTGCCCTTAGCTGGAGAATGCGCAGGCCGCCTGCCAATAGTTTTTCTGTTACAGGGAGTAGTTGATGTTCAGCTGTATATCCCATATCTACAATACCGTACAGACGGCAGGATGAGAGGCATTCCTTCCTGTTCATGGCAAGGGATTGTACCGGATAAAATCATCCCGGCAAGACGCTTCCCATTCTTGACCCTAAAAGAGGGTGTGATACACTCCCCGCATTGTGTCACCCGCCTTATATTCCGCCGCTAAAAGTGTATTATTCCAAATGAATCCGGAAACTGCCCACAAGGTGACCTTGTGGGGGTTGCGCCTGGCAGAAAAGATGCGTGTACTGCCTCTAGTAATGGGGGAAGTCCCTTCTGATCCTGTGGAAATCCTGGGGATGAAATTCCCCAACCGGGTGGGACTTGCCGCCGGAATGGACAAGGAAGCGGATACGGTAAGCGCTTTTGGCCAGGCCGGATTCGGTTTTGTGGAAGTGGGTACGCTGACGCCCCGGCCGCAACCGGGCAATGAAAAGCCCCGCCTGTTCCGGCTGATTCCCCAGAAAGCTATTATCAACCGGATGGGATTTAACAATGAAGGTATTGCCGCCGGGGTGGAAAACATTCGTTCCGCCACTCGTTTTCACGGTGTTCTGGGTGTCAATATTGGGAAAAATAAAATAACTCCCAATGAGGATGCCGCCCAGGATTACCTTACTTGTCTGCGTGCGGCCTGGCCTGTGGCGGATTATATAGCCATTAATTTCTCTTCTCCCAATACGCCAGGCCTGCGCGACCTTCAGGCGGCGGAACCCGCTGCCCGTCTGCTGGCTTCCCTGAAATCGGAGCAATCCAACCTGGCTGCGGAAACGGGTCGCCATGTGCCCATTTTTATGAAAGTGGCTCCTGATGTGACAGATGAGCATATTGCGGAGCTCAGCCGCGTTTTTCTGGATGAGGGACTGGATGGTCTTATTGCTACGAATACGACTCTTTCCCGCGTCGGGGTAGAGGCCAATCCTCGGCATGAAGAAGCAGGCGGCCTGTCCGGCGCTCCTCTGACGGAACGGTCCACGGAAGTTATTGGAGCTTTTGCTTCCGAATTGAAAGGACGTATTCCGATCATTGGCGTTGGAGGCATTATGAACGGGGCGGATGCCGTCGCCAAAATCAAGGCTGGAGCCAGCCTGGTGCAGCTTTATACCGGCTTCGTTTATCGCGGCCCGGACCTTATCCGGGAATGCGTGGAAGCCATGAAGGCCGAATGCCCTGTTCACCGCTGATTTCCTTTATTAACCGCTTACAGGATCCATCCATGCCCGGTTCCTTCGTACACCTTCACAATCACACGGAATATTCGTTGCTGGACGGCGCAGTCCATATCAAGGACCTCATTGCTGAGTGTTCCCGCATGGGGATGCCCGCCGTTGCTGTTACGGATCACGGCAATTTGTTCGGAGCCATTGAACTGGTCATGGAGACAAACAGCCTCAATAAATCCGTGGCCGCCTGGAACAAGGAGCATCCGGAAGGACCGCAGAAGCAGGAGGTAAAGCCTATCTTTGGTTGCGAGGTTTACCTTTCCCCGACGCCCATCAGCGTGAAAAAACAGCTTCCCGGCCGCCGCAAATACACACATCTCCTTTTGCTGGCGGAAAATGAAACCGGGTGGCAGAATCTGGTTAAACTGGTGTCCCGTTCCCACTTGGAAGGCTTTTATTATAAACCCCGCGTGGATATGGAAACCCTGAGGGAATTTCATGAGGGCCTCATCTGTTGTACAGCATGCATTGCCGGACCGCTTAATGAGTGGCTGCTCAATGACCAGCCTGAAAAAGCAGAGGAAGCCCTTCTGGCGCTAAAGGATATTTTTGGGGACGACAATATTTTTGTAGAGCTTCAGGACCATGGCATGGAGGAACAGAAAAAATGCCTGCCGGAGCTGGTGCGTATCGCCCGCAAGACCAATACCCCCATTGTTGCCACCAATGACGTGCACTTCCTCAGGAAGGAAGATCACGACATGCACGATGTTCTGATTTGCATCGGAACCAACGAAAAACTGGCTTCCCCAAAACGCATGCGCTATTCCACGGAAGTGTATTTGAAATCTCCAGAGGAAATGCGGGAGGTGTTCAAGGATTATCCGGAGGCCGTGGAAAATACGTTGAAAATTGCGGAACGGTGCAATGTTACCATCAAGCTGGATTCCACCAGTACGGAGAAATACCCCGAATTCGGCACGCCGGACGGGTCGTCGCGCGAAGAATACCTGCGTAAAGTATGCTATAAGGGGCTGGAAGAACGGTACGGAAAGGAACGTGTAGCTGCAGATAAGGAATTGCGCGATCGTCTGGATTATGAACTTGGAATTATCAACCAGTTGAAATTTCCCTCCTATTTCCTGATTACGGCGGATTTCATCAACTGGGCCAAGGATCATGACATTCCCGTAGGTCCCGGTCGCGGTTCTGCAGCCGGTTCCTTGGTGGCTTATGCCATGAAAATCACGAACATAGATCCTCTGAGATTCGGATTAATCTTTGAACGTTTCCTAAATCCGGAACGCGTCAGCCCTCCGGATATTGATATTGACTTTTGCCAGACACGCCGGCCGGAAGTAATTGATTATGTTCGGCAGAAATACGGAGAGCGCGCTGTTTCCCACATTATTACGTACGGCACCATGGGGGCCAAGTCCGTACTCAGGGATGTAGCCCGTGTGATGGATATGTCCTATGCGGACGGGGACCGTATTTCCAAACTTATCGAAACCGGCCCCAAGGTGACTCTTCAGTCCAGCTACAAGAGTAACGAGGAGCTGAGGGAGTTGATTGCCTCTGATGAGGGGTATGCGGAATTGTGGGGGTACGCGACCCGCCTGGAAGGCTTGATCCGCAACGTGGGGGTACATGCGGCAGGTGTTGTGATCGGTGACCGTCCCCTGGACGAGCATGTGGCCCTTACCCGTGACGATCTGTCCGATCCTCATGCCGCTGTCGTCGCCCAGTGCGACATGAGCGCGATTTATGAAGTGGGGCTTTTGAAGATGGACTTCCTGGGTTTGAAGACCCTGACCGTCATGCATGATGCGGAGCAATACGCCCGCTGGCGCGTGCCGGAGTTCAAACTGGATTCCGTCCCTCTGGATGACCGGGAAACCCTGGACTTGCTGAACAGGGGGGATACGATGGGGGTTTTCCAATTGGAATCCGGCGGTATGGTGGACACTTGCCGCCGTTACGGGATTCAGAAAATTGAAGACATCATTGACTTGCTGGCTCTTTACCGACCGGGAGCCATGCAGTTTATGGATGAAATGATTGAAGTGAAGAAGGGACTGCGCCAGGTGGAGTATGAGCATCCTTTGCTGGAACAGGTCAGTGGGGAAACCTACGGCGTGATGATCTACCAGGAACAGGTGCAGGCGGCGGCCAAGCTGCTGGCCGGCTATACGCTTGGCGGGGCCGACCTTCTGCGGCGCGCCATGGGCAAGAAAGACCCGGCAAAGATGGCCAAGGAAAAGGCCCACTTTGTGGAAGGATGCTGGAAAACAAACCAGATTGATGAAAAAACGGCTACAGCTATCTTTGACAAGATTGAAAAATTCGCCGGGTATGGTTTTAATAAATCCCACTCCGCCTGCTACGGGCATATTTCCTACTGGACGGCCTATCTCAAGGCCCACTTCCCTGTGGAATTCCTCTGCGGGCTGATGTCTAATGAGGCGAACAATGACAAAATCGGAGTGTTCATTCAGGAAGCCAACCGCATGGGTATTGAGATCCTGCCTCCCGATGTGAATAAATCCATGCTCAAGTTCACTCCTGAGAAAATGCCCTCCGGCAAGCTGGCCGTGCGTTATGGGCTGGCGGCCATTAAGAACGTGGGAGAGGGGGCTATGCAGATTCTTCTGGAAGAAAGAGAGAAGAATGGGGAATTTTCCAGTATGGAGGACATTTGTAACAGGCTGGATTCCAAATCTGTCAACAAAAAGATTCTGGAATCCCTGATTCGTGCGGGAGCGCTGGACTGGACGCTGGAGCCGCGTTGTGTTCTGTTCGAACGTGTGGACCTGGCCCTCAGCGGAGCTTCCCAGGTACATAAGGATAAGGCTCTGGGGCAGGGGTCTCTGTTTGACATGACCTTTGAAGCGCCCAGGGTGAAGGATGAACCTGCCGTTCCAGAGTGGTCCAAGGAGCAGCGTATGGGAGATGAAAAGGATCTGTTGGGCGCTTATTTTTGCGGCCATCCCCTGGACTCCATGCGCGGTGTCATTGATGCGGAAAAATATACCCGCATAGGACTCATTGACACGCTGGAACCACACGAACTCAAGCAGAAGCACCAGATTGCCGGCATGGTTCGTTCCGTCACCCCCAAAATCAGCAAGGCCGGTAGAAAATTCGCCATTCTGACGTTGGAAGATTTTACCGGCAGCATAGAAGTGTTGTTGTGGTCGGATGTTTATGAAAAGGCTCAGGAAATGGAGGGAGGCCTGGAGCCGGGCGTTTTCGTCTCCGTGCGAGCCAACATCCGGGAGGATGACCGTACATCCTCCAAAAGCGTGGCTGCTCAGAGCATTGACCCACTTGGAGGCAAAAAGCGCAAATCCAAATCCGGGGATCAGGGGCCTCTGAATATCATTGTCAGTCCCCTCCGCCACACGAGAAAAAATCTGGAACAGATACGGGATATTCTAAAAAGGTATCCCGGTCGTTCCAAAGTCAATCTCACCATCAAGGACAGCCTGGGCCATAGCCAAATTCTGGAACTGGATGAACGGTTTCGCGTGAATCGCTGCCCGGAGCTGGAAACAGAGCTTTCCATGTACAACTAAGGCCATGCCGGGAGGAAAACTGTCATTGCCGGAATCTGAACGCCTGGTGTTACGGGAGTGGCGGGAAAAAGACTGGCCTTTTTTTGCGGCTATGAACGCCAATCCCCAGGTGATGCGTTTTTTCCCCGGTGTCATGACGGAAAAGGATTCTCTTTCCATGTGGAACCGTATACGGAAAGAACTGGATGAAAGAGGGTATGGATTGTACGCAGTGGAATTGAAACATTCCGGTTCCTTGATCGGCCTTCTCGGCTTTCATTGGGCTGATTTTGAAGCGGACTTTACACCGTGTGTGGAAATAGGCTGGAGGCTTGTGCCGGAAGCCTGGGGGTACGGATACGCTACGGAAGGCGCCCGTGCATGCCTGAAACATGGTTTTGCACGATTCGGCTTTGACAGGGTATATTCTTTTACTGCTTGCGTGAATTTCCCTTCACAAGCTGTGATGCAACGTGTTGGAATGCGAAAAATAGCGGAATTCAATCATCCCAAAGTAGCTCCGGATTCCATTCTTTATCCGCATGTACTTTATGTGAAGGATACCTTCCGGAAAATTGAACGGGAGTAATCTTGAAGGAATGCCACCTGTTGACCGGGTAAAAAGTGCAGGGAGGGGGAGAAGGTACCTCTGCTGCCAGCCGTGGCTTAAAAGGGTGTAACTTGCCACGGCATTAACCCGGTATAGGTTGAGTATTTCTTCCCCCTGTCTGCACCAGAAGTTGCTCATCAGGAAAAGCGGGGAAGATTCCACGATGTTGGTTTTATTATTGTGCAGCAGTTTTTTTGATGGAAATTCGGGTTAATCCGTATTTTTCCCTTTCTGAAAGTGCGCATGCACGCCTCAGCATCAGGAACCGTAAAAGTCCGTGACACAGTTTTTTCCAATGGATGTTGTATTGTTAAGATAGGGGGTAACACATTATCCCGTCTGGGAATTGCATCCGAAAACGTCCGTTTCTCTTAACTGTCATAATATGGAGATGTCATACATAAAGTTATCTGGAGATATTGGCGAGTTTTTATAAAGATATTTGCAATTAAATAATTTTTAGTCATCAATGAATGATGAAATAAATCTCGACTCTGTGTTTTTCCGGGAAAATTATACCTAGGATAATGACAATGGAAATATGAACGCTTTTATTCGCGGGTGCTTCTATCCTTCATGCGGGTTGCCTTTCACGGTTGGCCCGGAAACGATGAAACAATAGATACCGTCATGTTTGATCCAAATCAAAAACCCGATACAGCCCGGGCGGAAAATTCCATTTTCGGTTCTCCGGAAGCAGATAACCTTCTCCCCAAGGATGAGTTCCCGGATTATGCGATGCGCGCGGAGGACGCTTTCCAATTGGTGTCCGATGAATTGATGCTGGACGGCAATGCCCGCCAGAATCTTGCAACCTTCTGCCAGACCTGGGATGAAAAGCAGGTCAGGATGCTGATGAATCTCAGCATTAACAAGAACATGATTGACAAGGATGAATATCCCCAGACAGCCGCTATTGAGATGCGCTGCGCTGCCATTATTGCCAATCTTTGGAATGCCAGCCAGAATGAAAAGCCTATTGGTTGTTCCACTATCGGTTCCAGTGAAGCATGCATGCTTGGAGGCATGGCCGCCCTGTGGCGCTGGAGAGCCCGCCGGAAAGCCGCCGGCAAACCCATTGACAAGCCCAACCTGGTATGCGGCCCTGTCCAAATCTGCTGGCACAAGTTCTGCCGCTATTGGGATATTGAAATGCGTGAAATCCCGATGGCGCCCGGAAAATGGAAGATGGATGTTGACCGGATGCTGGAACAGATTGATGAGAACACCATCGTTGTGGTTCCCACGTTCGGAGTGACCTATACGGGTGCTTATGAATTGCCGGCGGAGATTGCCAAGGCCCTGGATGATTATGAAAACAAGACCGGCATCAGCGTTGACATCCATGTAGATGGAGCCAGCGGCGGTTTCCTTGCTCCGTTCTGCGCCCCGGATCTTGTCTTTGACTTCCGCATTCCCCGCGTCAAGTCCATCAGTGCTTCCGGCCATAAATACGGATTGGCTCCGCTCGGAGTGGGCTGGGTCGTTTGGAGAGATATTTCCGAACTGCCTGAAGGGTTGATCTTCAATGTCAACTATCTTGGCGGGGAAATTCCCAATTTTGCCATTAACTTCTCACGACCGGCCGGACAGATTATCTGCCAGTATTATGATTTCATCCGACTGGGCAAGGAAGGCTATACGAACATCCATACACAGGCCTACGAAGTAGCGAAGTACATTTCAGATGAGCTTTCCAAACTGGGGCCGTATGAATTCATTTGTACGGGCGATCCGGAAAAAGGTATTCCCGCCGTCTGCTTCTTCATCAAGGATGGAGCCCGTGCGAACTACACGCTCTTTGACCTTTCGGACAAGCTGAGAACCCGCGGTTGGCAGGTGCCCGCCTTCACGCTCCCTGCCAACTGTCAGGATACGGTGGTGATGCGCGTCATGGTTCGCCAGGGTTTCTCCAAAGATTTGGCAGACCTGTTCCTGGAAGACTACAAGCGCATGCTCTCTTTCTTCGAGAAACACCCGGTCTCTTCTCCGATGACGGCGGAAGAAGGAACGGCTTTCCACCATTCCTGATGGAAGAAGCTCTGCTGAGCGATTTTTGTTGGATGAATAAGTGTGTGTAAGCGCAGCTCCGCAGTTGTCAAGGTTTGTGCGTGGACCTGACGGCTGCGGAGCTTTAATAAGTGTTTATTTGATACGTTTCGATATTTCAGCAGGGTATTCAACAGCCCCAGGGAGGTAATCCGGGGCGGAAAGGCTGTTCTGCTATGGGCCGGATGCAGAATGATATGTTCCTTTTCTTTGTTGTGGAACGGAACACCTTCCTCTCCAGAAATAATCCGGAGGGGTTGGATAGGTCAGGGAGGTTCGTTTTTTCCGTTTATCTAGAAGTAATAATTGGCACCTGGGTATGAGGAAGGAACGTACGGGACGGCATAATTCTATCTGTCGTGAATTTGGCCGTATCTTTTAGGGAGGCAGTGTTTCATACCCCCGGCTTGGGGCTCAACAGAAACCTGCAGACCGCTATTATAATCGCCCGGATAGGCCATCTAGGGAGAAAACCGGGGGCTTTATTCCATCTTTTTTGTCTTCGCTTTCTTCTTTTCCGCCTGTCGGACTGGTTCCTCCCTCCTTTCCTTTGGTGGCTTTAATATACAGTTGACCGTCAGTCCCGCTTTATGAAGCAATACCTCATTCATGGTCGGAAGGGTGCTGCGTGACTATGCCGGAACTGGTTGCTGGAATCAGGTCCGGAAGAATTGTTCGTGTTGGTGAGGACAACACGTTCTTTTTCTTTGGCCATCATCGGGAAGCCCTCCTCCGGGAACGTCCATATTGCCTCCTATTGCCGCTTCGGAAGAGTAGATGGCTTCTCCTTCGGATCTTGAGCTGTGTTTATTCTCCTGCCTCAAAAAAGGCCGGTAAATATAACTTTATATGGGGAAACGCATGGTAGGTTTGAAATTTGAATCAGAGAATAACCGGGGAAAACATGTTGAAAAAACGGAATGCCGGACGTTGCTATCAGGCCTGTTCCCTGTATTTTCCCATCCAAGCATAAAAAAGTATTAGTGAGGATTTTCTTGGAATTGATGTTTTTAATATAACTAACATATATTAAATGGTTTATGTGTATAATTCTAAACGGATTATGCCGTATTTTATTTGGATAAACTTGACAATAAATTGAAAATGGGGTTGACAGTGATAAAAACCGATAATATTATCCTGTAATAATCAGGAGATAGTTGGTTATGTTGATTAAATTCAAACACTTCGTAGGGACATTTGTGTTGATTTTCCTTTTGTTGGGGGCGTGGGCGGCAGGAAAGGTTGTAACCGTCCAGATACCGGAGCAACTTCCGGAATGTCCGGTCCGTTTTATTCGCGGCACGCTGGTAGCTGGCGACGGCTCCATCTGGGCTGTAGGAGAAAAAGAAAGCATTTACCGCCTTCAGATTGGGGACCGGACATATGAAAAATCGTGGCTTAATATGGATTATTATTCCGGTTTCCCCAAAGGAAAGAATTTCACCTGTATCGCGGAGGACAGGCAGGGGCGCATCTGGGCGGGCACGGATGACAGCGGCGTAGCCGTTTTTAACGGAAGGGAATGGAAGATGTATGACCGCAGCAATGCCCTGAATGGAGAGCATGTTTATGCTTTGGCCATTTCTCCCGTTTCCGGGGAGGTGGCCGTCGCCACATCCGGAGGCGTATCCATTTACGATCCTGCAGGCGATTCATGGAAGACGCTGGATAGGTCCACCGGCCTGGTGGAAGACCAGGCGGCTTCCGCAGGTTTTGATACCAGGGGGAATTTGTGGCTGGCCTATGCTTGCGGCGGGGTATCCTGCTCTTCGCACCAGTCAAAGTATATGCAGTGGAAAAATGTTCAGGCTCCCTGGTACTGGGATAACAGGCAATTCGCCCGTCAGCCGTACCAGCCGTATGGTGATGGTTTGCCTTCCAATATCTGCAATGTTTTGACTTGTACGGATAAGGGCCAGGTGTTGGTAGGTACCTGCTCAGGCTTGGCGTACAGTAACGGCATTAGTTCTTGGCGTTATATGAGAGGGCGTGATTATGCCCAGAAAAACAACCATCTGTATGGTTCTGCCGCACGGAAGACTGCGGTGCCGGGGGAGTCGAATTCCAGAATGTTGTCTGAAGATTTTATTTCTTCCATTATCCAGCAGGGAAAGGAAATTTTCATCGGCTACCGGATGCAGGGAGTGGATGTTCTGGATGCTGAAAAAATGACGGTGAATCAGAGAATAAGGAAGGGGCTGGAAAACGTGGATGTTCCTTCCTTGCTGGCGCTTCAGGACGGGAGTGTTTGGGCGGCGACATACGGACGGGGCTTTGTTCGTCTGAAAAAGGGGACTCTGGCTTATAAACTGGACAGGGAACAGATGGACAATGAAGTCCCGTTCCCTCGTCCGGCGCAGATGGAGGAGCCTTCTGTGGTGCTCAGAAGGTTGGAAAGGCTGGGGTCCGATGCGCATGCGGGGAAGAATATTGTGTTCCGGGGGGAGGACTGGACTACAAAAGGGGACTGGTGCGGGAAGTACGGGCACACGCGTGCCACGCTGTGCGCCACGAATGCCCCCATGAGCAATTCCGAATTCAAAGCCAAGCCTATTAAGTTCCGTACTCTTTCTTCCGTTCCCGGACATCCCGGATACAAGGGGGCCTTGTCTCCCTACTGGATTCAGGGGCTGATGGGGCTCAACCGCAAGAAAGGGGACGCTTTGCGCTGGTGGGTGCACAGCATCAAGGAAAATGATAACCGCAACGTTCTTTTCGACCCTACGGATTCCGTGCGGACAGAGGCGGAGTGGGATGACCACGGAGAAGTGTATCCGGGCTTTGTGGACGGACCCGATATATGGGTAGCCGTAGAGGTGCCGGAAGGTGTCCATGAAATAGCCCTGTATTTTTACAATCCCAACGGTTATCTCACCAATGAATCCAGGCGGGATTACGTGGTGGAAGCCAGAAGGCACCCTTCCACCGCTCCCCTTGTGTTCCAGTTCAATATTGAGGGGGATCTTGCGATAGGAGAACAGAATAATTGGGGGAAGGAACTTGCTGCATCCATGGAGCAGTGGTATTCCTACCCGGTGGAGGCGCGCACACGCGTTTCCAGATTTGCGGGGTCCGGGGTTTATAAAAGGTTCATGAGCAGGAAAGGGGGGATTTACCTGTTCCGTATTTGCCGGAACGGTTCCTTTAATACCATTTTAAACGGCGTGTTTGTGAATGAAAAAATACCGTGGGAAATTCGAATGCCTGAGGAACTGCCTTATTACGTATCCGGTGCTCTGGCCGGTATTGTCCCCACTCCGGAAAGGGTGAGTGGAGCTACTCTGGGACAGAGGGAAAAGGCTGTGTGCAAGCCTCTGTATGAGTTGCAGTATACGCGCAAGTACCTTACTCCGGCTGCGTGCAGTCTTCAGAACAGGTATATTCTTTCCCTGTGGCGGCAGGCCCGGAAGAGTCGGGCCGAGGGTGGTTGTCTGGCGGACTGCCTCCAGTGGGAAGCCAGAGTAAGCGACGACCGTGTGAGAGCTTCCTTCGATGAGACCATGAAGCGTTCTTGGGAGCAGAGCCAGATTTATTATATTGGCAACAGGTCCCGGGATTTCATGCCGAATGCCCCGGGTACTGTTCCTTTTTCTCTCAGCGAATTGCGCCTGATGGCCAAGCTGCGCATCGACTGGAGGCAGTATCGGGACGATGCGAAGACCCCTCCTGAAAAAACTGTTCAGGAAATGAAAGAATTCCTCAATAAGGAATTGCTGAAACAACAACAAAGTAGAAAATAACAATGAATAAAATTGCCTGTGCAATAATGGTTTCTCTCTCAGGAATCTGTCTCTTGAAAGGGGAAACAGTGCCGCAGAAGACGGAATGGAAAGGGGGACGTCTCATTTATGATGGAGTCATCATCAAAAATCAGTTCAATCTGCCTCAAAAAGGAATCAAATACCATGATGAGGATAGGTTGTCCTATGATGTCATGGACACCACCATTGAAATGAGCACCACCCTTTCCAAAAATCCTCAATGCGGCAGGGAATGGTGTTACAAGGGAATCAGCCATATTGTTGTCAAATATTCCGGCCCGATTTCCGATCCGATAGACGGAGGCACCATCTATTTTGAACCATACTATAACCACCATATCTGGTTTGATAAGAAAAAGTATGGGGAATGGGGGATTTTGTACTCCAAAGTCTATATTATTACCCGAATCAAGAATGCGAATATTGAGGATGTCAGAGACTATGGAATCAGCGGGGAGGACGGAAGCATCTTTTTCCAGTATGTGGAAAAAGTGGTAGATGATAACATGTAAATTCCGTCTGGCTTTCCCGGATGAAAATCATCTTCCGCCGATTCACGGTTGTTCAGGTTCCGGAGGTTCGCAAGCAACGACCTCCGGAGCCTTGTTAAGGCAAGGCTGATTTCAGGGTAAGCCTTTCTGTGGGTTAAAGTATCAATTTCGTGCCACCTGATGGAAAGGGGCGTCTTCCTCTATGAAAAGACATGCCGGCGCCCTTGGGAGGCCAATGATACTGAAAGGCTCGTGTCCGTAACCATGAGTCTGCGGATGCTGTGCTCCGTTTGTTGGAGTAAAGGGGGCTCTGTGTGAAGCCCCCCCTGCTGTTTCTGGTATGGGGCGGGGGCGGTGTTTTTATGGCGTTTCAAAATACACTGTCCCGTGGGAATCCCGGCCTCCGGCCCCTTTGAAGTTTGCTTTGACCGTATAGGTTGCTCCTTGCCTAGGGGCCGGGGCATTCAGAATGTACTGGATATTTTCCTTATGGGCGCCGCTTCTGCCTGCATGGGCGTCCCGGGAGACTTCCCGGGAATTTTCATACAGGGCTACGGATTCGATTTCGATGGCGTGGGCGCCTTTGTCGTACAGCAGGGTGACGGTGTGTTTGCCGGACGCTTTGACCAGTTTGGTAACGTCAAACGAATGTTCCTCCCGGGTCAGGGTGGCAGGCGTCCATGTGCCGATCCTGGGCGTATTGAAAAAGTCAGATTTGTCTATTTGGCTGATGACGTTCCGGGCAAACTTGATCCCCATCAGATCCATACGCTCGCTATACGCTTTCAAGCGTTTTTTGAAATCCGGAAAATCCTTTTTACCGGCGGGAGTCCAGCCGACTTCCGCAAAGGCGCAGGCACGGGGGAATGCCTGGTAGTGCAGGCGTTCCGGTGTGGAAATCCATTCCGTCCATACTTGGGCGCCCAGTCCCTTGACTCTGGAATGGTACTGTTTCTCCAACCCGGGGAAAACGGGTTCGAACCCGTATGCCTTTTGCAGGGGAATGCTGCCGTAGCTGTAATCCAAATAGGTGGAGGTGTGGAGGGAATTGATAACGTCATGCCCGTCCCGGATGGCGTTTTTAGCCAGGCTGGTGTTGCCCTTCCAGAACTGGATGACGGCGTTTGTATCCAGTTTGGCGCCGGCTTTTCCTCCTCCGTCCCCATTGACGTCATGTCCGTAAATTTCATTCCATCCCATCATGCGGCGCCCTTTTTGGGCAATAATGCCGGACATGCGGTTGGTGAAATGCATCTGGACGTCCGCATAACTTTTCATGCCGTTTTTTTTCATGAATTCCTCAATTTTCGGAACCCCCTTCCATTGCTTGTCATAGCGCACCTCATCTCCGCCAATGTGGATGATTCTGCCGGGGAAGAGTGCCGTGATTTCATCCAAAACATCGGACAGGAAGTAATAAGTTTTTTCCGAGGTGGGATCGAAGGCCGTATTGACGATGAATGTTGTGGGCACTTCCCCGGGAGTTTTCAGGCTCAGGAAGGGGTATGCTACGGCGGCGGCGCTGGCATGGCCCGGCATTTCAATTTCCGGAACGATGGTGATGTTTCGGCGGGCTGCGTATTGTACGATATCCCTGATCTGTTCCTGGGTATAAAAGCCTTCATGCGGCGTTCCGTCTGACTTGCCGCTGTTCCATGTGCCGATTTCTGATTCCCTGCGTTTGGAGCCGATGGAGGTCAGGCGCGGATACTTCTTGATTTCAATGCGCCATCCTGTGTCGTCCGTCAGGTGCCAGTGCAGGATGTTCATTTTCAGCAGAGCCATTTGGTCGATGATCTGTTTAATGGTTTTCTCGCCAAAGAAGTGGCGTGCTTCATCAATCATCAGAGCCCGCCAGGAGAACCGCGGGTAGTCCGTTATGCGGAACGGAGTTTCAGAAATATTCCACCGGACGGCGGATTTATCCGCCGTCCGGTCGTGGAAGACGGAGGGCATCATCTGGACCAGGCTTTGCCCCGCGTAAAAGATGCCCCTGGCATCGGCTGCGGAAAGGATGATTCCACTTGGGGATGATTGGATGGAGTAGGCTTCTTCTCCCCTGGCGGCCAGGGCTGGGTCTTTTTTGATGACAATGCAGGCGGCTTTTTTCGACGCTTGCCCGGCCGGTTTAAGGGGAAGGGGGAGTCCCGTCCCTGCGCTGAGCATCTGCTGCAATTGCCCTGCCTGATCCAGGAAAGCTTTGTCCTGTGTTTCCGTGATGATGAGGGAATCCGGTGTGAGACGGGCCGGACTTCCTGTGAACAATGTGATTTCCGCCGGTTTCGGGATGATTTGTTCTTGTGAGAAGGCTGCGGGAAGGCAGGCGGACAGGGCGAGTGCGGGGATAATGAATTTCATGGACACGGTTATAAGTACAAAGACTGCTGACACAATCTTTCATGGGGAATTCGTTTTTTTGGCTCTTGGAACTGAATATTGTTTTTTCATGCTGGTCTCATCTTTAGAAGGTATTTGTCCGGGTGAGGGCGTAGTATCCGTTTACGGCTAAAGCGGGATGCGGGTACGCATGGGTGGATGGCGCCGCTTCCGGATATGCCGTTTCAGAAAAATTTCCAGCCATGACCAATATGAAGATGAATACCGTAATTCTGTTGTCGCTGGCGGCCTGCACCGGCATGCTGGCGTGTCCCGGAGCCTGGGCGACGGCGGTCTGCCAGGAACAGTCCTACCACCTGAAGACGGCATGCCCCCACCCCCTTTCCCTGGCCGGTCCTGCGGATGAGCGTGTTTATTTGCGATTTCAGGCGGGGTGGGCCAGCAAGTACGAGTGCGAGGGCTTGGACTTGTGGGACGGTTCTCTCTGCATGTTTGTTCCTGAAATACAGTATAAAGAGTGGGTGGGGAAAATATGGTACGGCGTTTCCACGGACCACCGGAATCATGCGGAGCTGAAATACCGGCTGGACTACGTCAGGGAATTGGGCAACTGGACGGTCATGCCCTGGTATGAGCACAGCTTTGTTTTTCCGGGAGATAAGGGAATCCCGCGTCCCGGATTGAAAACGACCTACCATTTTTCCGACCGCTGGTTTGGCGGCGCGGACCTGTACTGGCAGTATAACAACCATACGTTCCGCGGTTATTATGCCGTATTTGCGGGGATGCATGAAGAAATAGCTGATTGCGTGCGGGTGGATGCCATAGTGCGCTACGGTTACAATGGGGGGTATGTAGGCCCGGTGGTGCACCATGGTTCCAATGCTCTGGATTATAATCTGAGCGTTACCTTCCGTGCTACCGGGCGCCTGACTGTGGAATTGTTCACCAATTACAGCCAGGCGCTGACCGTGGTAAAGCAAAAGGGGTTGGGGGATGATTTCTATTACGGCGTCAATTTGAAATATACGTTCTGACTACCGGTGCGGGGCCAGGCCCCGAAGGGGGGCCCGTAAGAGCCGTCTGCGTATCCGTTGAAAATCTTCTCTGGCTCCGGAGGGGCATGGGGCTGGGCAGTTTTTTCTTCCGTATCGAACAGCCGGAGGTATTTTTTTGTCACAATGGAATAGTATTGCCTTCTTTTCTATGAATTCTCCACTCCCCCAGTCCCAGCCGCCGGATTCCGTCTGGTACGGATGGATTTTAAAACTGTTCCATCATTGGAAGGTGGGGGAAAGGCAGGTTACTTATGTATGGGCCGTGCTCGTCGGCATGGTGGGCTCCTGCATGTCTCTGTTTTTCGAGTGGATGGTGGAAGTGATCCAGTGGATGCTCACCGGCATCTGGTCGGATTCCCGCGTAGGAACCTTTTCCCTGGTGGAGCCGGAATGGCGCATGTTTATTCCGGTGGCGGGCGGCCTGGTGGCCGGCTGCATTCTGCTGTTCCTGAAGAAAAGGATGCCGGGGCAGGCTACGGAATACATGGAGGCCATGTCCATCGGGAACGGGCTGATCAAGTTCCGGGCCTCCGCCCTGAAAGTTTTTTCCGCGGCATGGAGCATCGCTTCCGGCGCGGCCATCGGCAAGGAAGGGCCTATCATCCAGTCTTCCGCCCTGATTGCGTCTACCGTGGGGCAGCATCTGCACGTATCCATTCCGCGGCTCCGGCTGCTGGTCGGCTGCGGAGCGGCAGCCGGGTTCACGACGGCGTTCCATGCCCCTTTTTCCGGCTGCCTGTTCGTGAGTGAAATCATCATCGGCACCGTGAGCATGGATATTCTGGCCCCCCTGCTCATTGCCTCCTGTACTGGGTTCGTGATGCTGCATCTGCTGGGGGATCCCTCCCCTTTGTACAGTTCCCCGTTTGAAAGCTTTTCTGTCTTTTCCCAGTCTCTCTGGTGCATCGCCCTGGGGGCGGCGGCGGCCGTGGCGGCCAGGGGATGGGTCAGTTTGCTGGATGCGGCCGCCAGATATTTGAATGGCCGCCAGTCCCTTCTGCCGCTGCGTTTGGCGGCCGCCGGGCTGGTCGTGGGGATTCTGGCCGTTTTTTATCCGGAAGTGGTGGGCAACGGTCAGGCTCTCATTACCGGGCTGGTCCATGAGGATTACGGCACGAGGGAGGCGCTCGTCCTGCTTCTGGTGAAGGTGTCTGCCGTGGCGGTGGTGTTCGGCTGCGGTACGGTGGGCGGAGCCATGACGCCCACCCTGTACGTGGGGAGCATGGTGGGTTTTATCTTCAGTACGGTTCTGACGTCCCTGGGAATGGAGGGCAACCATACGGTGGCGTATGCGATGGTGGGGATGGCGTCCTTTTTCGCCGTAGCTGCCCAGGCCCCCCTGACGGCCCTGGTGATGGTAGTGGAGTTTTCCATGAGCGGACAGATGATTTATCCCTTGCTGATCGGTGTCGTAAGCGCTTATGGCACGGGAAAACTGATTCGCGCGCGTTCCATGTATGCCGCCAGCCTGGCCGGCAGTCCGGCATCCGTCGTCAACCTGCCCATGGCGCAAGTCCATGTGCATGACCTGGCGCGGCACGTGGTGCCCCAGGTGGCCCCGGATGCTTCCCTGGATGATGTCTCCTCCCTGATGCTGCGGAATCCCGGAGATCTGGTTTTTGTGGTGAATAAGGATGGAATTTATGAAGGGGCCATCTATCCGGAGGACTTTCTGGCGGTCCGCCGGCAGATGGAGGTGCGGAAGGGGGCGGTTCCGGCCGATGCCGGGGCCCTGGTCCGTACGGGGGCTCCCGTGCTGGACGCCGGCACCCATTTGACGGATGCCTTGAAGCTGTTTGAACAAACCCATCTGCCCGCCTTTCCCGTGGTCTGGAAGAATACCGGTCGGCTGGACGGCGTGCTGTACCGCAACGCGTTGTTCCAGGTTATCACGGAGATGATGAAACGGGAGTCCGGCGGAGACGTGGGCATGTAAAACGGAACGAGACAAGGGATGTGTATTACATTTTTGTAAAAATCTTTTGTTCCCCGTTCGTAATATCATCAACATTAATTGCTGGGATGTTATCCATATTCCCCGTGCCGTTTTTTTGTCCGGGTGCATGGCGGTGGAAGAAAAAGTAGTTGGTATGGCGGGGGCGTGCGGTTAATATTCGCCCAGCCCCGGATTGCATGAATGAAATAAACAGGTCACCGGATTTGGAGATGGTCGTGCTGAAAGAAATCAGTTCCGCCATTGTCAATGAACGCAACGGCACGGCTTTGCTCCGGCATATTCTGGACGTGCTTTACCGCCGCATGAAAATGCTGCGCGGCACGTTCACCATCCGCCGCGGGAACGATTTGATGATTGAAGCCTCCCACGGCCTGGACGAGCAGGAAATGAAACGCGGCCATTACCATGTGGGGGAAGGCATTACGGGGCATGTGGCGGAAACGGGCAGGCCCCATGTGATTGAGGATATTTCCCGGGATTCCAGGTTCCTGAACCGTACCCGCACGCGCAAAAGCGGTGAAAGAGTAGCCTTCATCTGCGTTCCCATCATTCATTTGCAGCAGGTCATCGGCACGTTGAGCATTGACCGTGCCGTGGACCGGGACACCGACCTGGAACGGGATCAGAAACTGCTGGAGATTGTAGGCAATATTGTTGGGGATGCTCTGGCTGCCAGCCTCCAGGCGCATGAGGAACGTGCCGCCCTGGTCGCGGAAAATGAAAAACTGCGGGAGCTTTTGACGACTAATCCAGGCGAATTGATCGGCAATTGCAGCACTATGCTCCAGGTGTATGAACAGATCCGCCAGGTGGCGCCCAGCGATGCCACGGTGCTGATACGGGGAAGTTCCGGGACGGGGAAGGAACTGGTGGCGCGCGCCGTGGTGAATCTGAGCGGCAGAAAGGATAAGCCGCTGGTCACGCTGAATTGTGCGGCCATGCCGGAGAACCTGCTGGAAAGTGAGCTGTTCGGTCATGAAAAGGGTTCTTTTACCGGGGCCACCAGCCGCCGCATCGGCCGGGCGGAGGCGGCGGACGGCGGCACCCTGTTTCTGGATGAAATCGGGGATTTAAGCCTCCAGATGCAGGTGAAGCTGCTGCGCTTTCTTCAGGAAAAGACCTTTTCCCGCGTGGGAAGCAACAGGGAGCTTCATGCAGACGTGCGCTTCATCGCCGCCACCAGCCGCAATCTGGAGGAACTGATGGCGGCGAGCAAGTTCCGGGAAGACTTGTACTACCGGTTGAACATTTTCCCCATCGTTATGCCGGACCTCTCCAAACGCAAGGGGGACGTCATGCTGCTGGCGGAACATTTTCTTTCCAAGTTCAACCTGAAATACGGAAAGGATATCAAACGGCTGTCCACCCCCGCCATCAACATGCTCATGGCTTACCACTGGCCCGGCAACGTCCGGGAGCTGGAAAACTGCATGGAACGTGCCGTCATTACGGCGCAGGACGACTGCATTTACGGTTACAACCTTCCCGCCTCCCTCCAGATGCCCAGCCATGACGTCCCTTATTCCCGTGACGGGGAGGCTCCCGCCGATTTGCCGACCATGGTAGATTCCTTTGAACGGGAATTGATTGTAGCCGCATTGAAACGTTCTCCGGGCAATATGTCCGCCGCGGCCCGGGAACTGGGCATTTCCCCGCGGGTACTCCATTATAAGATGCACAGGCTGGGCCTGCAGAAATCATGAAAGGCCTTGACCATCTTTTATCGGCCGTCTCCCGGTCCTTTTATCTGAGCATGCGCTTCCTGCCCCGGGAAATGCGCCCCGGCGTGGCCGTGGGCTATCTGCTGGCGCGTGCCACGGATACGGTGGCGGATGCCGTGGACATGGATTGCCGGGAGCGCCTGGCGCTTTTGAGGATGATGGGGGAGACGGTGGCCGGCTCTGCCTCCCGGGAGGTTGCCGCCACCTGTTTTGGCCGTCTGGGCGTTCTTTCCACAATCCAGACGCACCGGGGGGAGGCGGAATTGCTGGCCCGTTTCCCCGAATGCCTGGCGCTGCTGGAAAACCTTTCCCCGCATGAACGGATGCTGGTGCGGCAGGTGCTGGCCTCCATCGTGGAGGGACAGGCGTGGGATTTGATGTATTTTGAAAGCCATGCTGCCGTCTCATGCCCGGAACAACTGGAACATTATACTTACATGGTGGCCGGATGCGTAGGGGAATTCTGGACCAGGCTGGGCTTGCTGGCCCAGGGGCCGGGCTTCAGCACGCAGCCGGAGGAGCAGCTTTTGCGCTGGGGCAGGCACTATGGCATGGGGCTGCAGTTGGTGAATATCCTGCGTGACCGGGAGGAAGACCTCGCCCGCGGAAGAAGCTATTTGCCTGCCCCAGATGACCGTCCATGGCTGGACCGCGCGGAACGCTGGCTGAAGGAAGGCGTGTTTTACGCGGAATCTCTGCGGAACGGGCGGCTGCGTTTTTCCACCGTCCTGCCCGCCTGGCTGGGGCTGGACACGCTGGAACTGCTCCAGCGGGCGGATCGGCGGCATCCATCTTCCGGGAAGGTGAAGATTGCGCGCGGAGACGTTTATTTACGGATGTGGAAAGCCTTTCTTTTTTCCTGGAAAGAGGCTCTGTAGCTTATGCGGCGCTTTTTGCGGCTGATGAAGCCGGAGCAGTTTGCGGGGAAGCCGGCGGAGCCGGGGCAGGGGCAGGCTTGTTTCCGGGGGCTTCCTCCTTTTTCCGCTTATTTGCAGGTGTTTCCGCTGTGCCGCCGCTTTCCGGTTTTGGGGCGGGCGGTGGCTTGGGCGCCAGCAGGTCTTCCCACTGGTGGAGGTTGAATCCTTTCCCCACGCCGCCTATTTCGTTGAGAAGTTCCTGGCATCTGTCCGTAATTTTTTCATAGTCGGGAGGCCCGGCCTCGGGCTCTGCGGAACCGGGGAAAATCAGGTAACTTACCTTCAGGTCGGAGACGGGGCGGCTGTAAGGGCCCGCCTTGGGGTTGATTTCACGGCTCAGGCGCAGGGAACCCTCCCCGGTTTTGTAGCGCGGCCCGGCGTCTCCCACCAGGGCCGGGTACAACTTGTCTCCCACGATGACGACGGCATAGTCCCCGAACTGCGGGGAGAAGGGAGTGGACTGGTTGACGACTCCCAGCGGAACCACGATGAACGGATCGTATTCCGAGATCAGGAAGCTGTACCGCTTCAGTTCCTCAATGACCCGTTCCGCATGGTCTATTTTGCGGCGCAGAGCCGTTTTTTCCGCGGCGGGGGCTTTTTCCAGCGTCTTCTTGTAGGAAGCCAGCCTCTGCTGCCAGGGTTTGAGCAGGGGATTGGGCTTGTCTGTGCGCTTTTTCCAGCGGTAAGAAGTGCTGGGCTGATAGAAGGAGCTTTTCAGGATTTTATCCGGCATGGCGGCCAGCCGGTCCCCGTCCGAGCCGTCGGAAACAACATCCATTTCACTTTGCAGCCAGAGAAGCTTCCTTCCCGTGTCCGGATAGGTGGTTTCCAGAATCGTCTCCGTATCGTAATAATTATGGCGGTCCAGAAGTTTGAGCAGGGAGGCCAGGTTTTTACGGATTTCCGTCTGTTTGCGGACGTAAATCTGCCCGTAGTAAGGGGAGACGCGCGCATGCCTGAACAGGGTGGACAGGCCGGGAAGCATGGGTTCCAGTTTCGGATTGAGCTTCAGCATATCTTCCTTTTTCGTCAATGCTTTGGGCTGTTTGACGTTCAGGGAAAGGGTCATCTGGTAATTGCTTTTGGTTTCCCTGTCCCTGGAGGCCAGGGTGCCGGGCTGGAAATTAACCTGCGTTTTCAGGTTCAGTCCGCGGGCCAGTTCATAAATATGGGTCATGGCCCCTTCCGCAGGCCTTGTGGGAAGCACGGGGGGAAATGGGGGGTACTGCACCGGGGGGAGGGCGATTGTGCGCTCCGGCGTCCATGGAGTGTACAGCCGTTCATCCCCGGGTTCCTTTCCGGAGGCGGATGGTGCAGCGGTTATTGGCTGTTCTTCCTGCCCGGGTTGTTCCGCGGGGGGGGATTTCTGGGGCGGACAGGTTCCGGAATCCGGCGGCGCCTGTTCCGGCGCCCCTTTCAGGGCGCGTATGATCTGGGCGGGGTACGGCGTGAACAGGGAGGCTGCCATGGCTGCCAGGCAGATGCAGACTGCGAGCTTGAACCAGGTGAGGCGGGGTATTCTGCGGCGGTGCGCTTTCATGATGCTGAAGAAGGAGAATCATTGGATGCCGGCAGGACTTTCCGGGGGGGCCTGCCCAAGAAAAGGCGTATCAGCCCCAGAGGGGCGGCGGCCAGCAGCATGGCGGCCAGTCGTATTTTCATGCCGGGAAAGACCCGGGCGCGTCCGCGGGCCAGGGCACGGAGGCTGTCTTTCACGACGGTTTCAACGGACGTGTCAAAAGCGTTGCGCCCCGGCATCATGTTTCCGGTAAAGCCGGGGCGGCGCGCCGCTTTTCCGAAACCCGTGGAAACCGGGCCCGGGCAGACGACCAGCACGCGTATGCCGTGTTCGCGCAGTTCCAGCCGCAGCGCTTCCGACAGGCTGGAAACATAAGCCTTGGTGGCCGCATAAACGGCAAAATCCGGAATGGGCAGGAGGGCTCCCAGGGAGCTGAGGTTGATGATATCTCCTCCGTTCCTCTTCATGGAGGGGACCAGCGCATGGCACAGGCGGGTGAGGCTTTCCACGTTCAGGCGCAGCAGAAAACGAATTTTTTCCCAGCGGCCGTCCGAGAAATCTCCGTAATCACCGGCACCGGCGTTGTTAATCAGAAGGGTTCTTCCCGGAGGAAGGCTGTCCAGGCGGGAAATGAGCATATTCAGGGAGGCTTCGTCCGCCAGGTCGCAGGGAAGGACGGAGGCGTGAAGGCCTGAATGGCGTTTTTCCAGGGCAGCGGCAAGCTGGCGCAGGGCGGCTTCATTCCGGGCGATGAGCACCAATTCCGCCGTATGGGGGGCCAGCGTTCCGGCAAACGCTTCCCCGAAGCCGGATGATGCGCCCGTAATGATAATCCTGTCGTATTGGAGGCGTGCGGTGTGCATGGCGGGTTGGAGCAGCCCGTATCATGGTCAATCCGGTGCGGAACCGCAATGAAAAAGGGGGAAGGAGGACGCAAAAAGCCGGTCTCCCTTTTTTAGGCCGGGGCCAGGCGCAGAGGTTTTCAGGTGCATGGAACCGGGGCCGGCCTGTTCCGCACTTCCGGGCGGACGGCCGCTCCAATAAAAAACCGCCTGCCGGATGAACGGGAGGCGGTTTGATGGAAGAGGGGATGGTTTCTTAGGCCTGGGCGGCTTCTTCCTGCACCTGCACTACGCGGAAGGGTACGCGAGAGGCGAGTTCGCCGTCAACCGTCAGGTCGATGGAGTAGTTGCCCGGTTTTTCAAAACGCAGGCCCTGGAAGTTCATGATCAGGTTGCGGGTGAAGAAAGAGGCTCCTTCCGGGAAAGCGGGAACCGGGAAATTGATCTTGATGGGCATGCGTTCCTTGTCCAGCGGCGTGCCGTCGGCATCAACGATGCTCAGGCCCAGTTCGTGCGTACCTTCGTCTTCAGGAGTGAGGCAGATGCGCAGGGCAACGGCGCAGACGGGATGCACGACCGGGAACTGGCGGGCGACCAGGGAGTCAAAGCCGCCCTGAATGCAGAGCTTGCCCTGGTAGTCGGCGGCGAAGTCACAAAGAGTAGAAACTAAAATATCCATGTTGTGATAATGTTGATGTATTTGGCTAGCTTTCACGCGGAAAGCATGAACATTGGACAGAACTATACTTCCTCTGGACCTATTGCAAGATAAAGCTGTAGAAAATATTGTCATTTCTCCGTGAAATTCCGGTTGCGCTTGAGATGGGGCGGGAATCCCTGTACTACTGTTCCGGCAACGCGTTTCCGGGCATGATCCAATGGTTTTTTGACATTCCTTCCAAGCTGATTCACTGGAGGCTGAATCTGGTCAGGGCGCTGGGCGCCTACGTGCCGTGGCTGCGCCGTGACGACGGCTCCATGAAGGTGCATGCCGGAACGCTGGTGGACTTGTTCGCCACTATTTTGAGCGGACGCCGCCATTTGAGCGCCCGTGATGCGGACGCCGCCCTGGATATTCTGCGCTATACTTTCCCGGAAGTGGAGCACCGCTGGCTTTCCAACCGTTTTGAGCGGTCCATGAGGGCCAGCCTGACGGTTGCGGATGTCCTGGCCTCCGCAGCTTCCGGCAGGGATGAGACGGAACGCATGGCGATAGCTCTGGAAGTGCTTTCCCTGCTGATCAATACGGGAGATTCCCGCATGACAGGGGAGCTGTTTGACCAGGTGACGTACGGTCTGGAACTGCCGGGCACGGCAAACCACCTGAGGCAGCTGCTGATGACGCCGGACGTGGAAGCCCAGGAACCGGCGTACAGCGTCGGTTTTTCCTCCGGCATCGGTGCGGAGGTATCCCTTCCGGAGCAGGACAAGGGCATTTCCTTCCGCCTGATCCGGTGTTCCCGCCTGGTGCTGGTGGTGAATGACGGCACCCGCCCCATTGTGGTGCGCGGGCGCCATTTGCAGCCCGGCGGGGTGATGCCGCTGACCAACGGGCAGGTGGTGCTGCTGCCGTCCGGTCCGCTGAGTTTTGAAGACTTCGCGTTTTTTCTGGACTGCAAGCGTTCAGGCAAGCAGGAAGTATGCTATATTTCCCTGGACGGCGGCTCCCTGCAAATCAGCCGGGTGCGTTCCCGCGCCAGCGAGGTGCGCGTGAACATGGGGCTGGCGTGCGAGGTGGAGGTGCTGAGGCCGGAAGTGGAATTCGCGGTTGACGGGAGACGGCTGTACCCCGGTGAAAGCGTGCGCATGGCCTATTACTCCTCCTTCACGCTGGACGGGGAAGGGCCTTTCTCCATGGGAGAGGTGCAGAATTCCATGTCGGACATCGGGCGCCGTTTCCGCCTGGATCCCGGAAACCGCAAACTGCGGGTGACCAACCTGCCGGAAAAGGCGCGCAAGGGAGACATGCTGCTGACTCCCGGTCTGGCCCCCGGAGCGGTGCTGGAGGTTTCTTTTTCCAGCGCCACCAATTCCGGCTGGCTGGAAGTGGTGGAGGCCTCCATGCCTCTGCTGCTCAATGGCCGGCCTGTTCGGGGAAGGGTTTCCCTGAGGGATGGGGACGTGGTGCACCTGAATGCCTACCACGCGCTGCGCTGCCGTTTTTCCGCCGGGGTGCTGGATGAAGAATACCATGCGATCAGAACCCTCAGCGTGGAAGGGGTGACCAAGGAATTCCTGCGCTCCGGGCGCGTGCTGGACAATATTGACCTGACCGTGAAACGCGGGGAAATGGTGTGCATCCTGGGGCCCAGCGGATCCGGGAAAAGCACGCTGCTCTCCATGCTGGCCGGCCAGCTGCCGCCCACCCGGGGCTGCATCCGTTACAACAACCAGCTTCTGTACAGCGCCCCGGATCTTATCCGGCCCTACATCGCCTTCATTCCCCGGGAAGATATTCTGGATGCGGCCATGAGCGTTTCCGAACACATCTCTCAGGCCACCATGATACGTCGTCCGCGGCTGAGCCGGTCGGAACGCGTCAGGCGCGTGAACGCTATTTTGAAATTTCTGGGCCTGACGCACATCGCCTCCCGCCGCGTGGGTGAGATGAACGCCCGCACCATTTCCGACGGGGAGCGCACACGCCTGAACCTGGGGCTTGACCTGGCGGGCATTGCGGATGTTTTCCTGCTGGACGAACCTATCAGCGGCCTGTCCACGTCAGATGCCAAGCTGGTCATGCAGACCATGCAGAACATGAGCCGCGACAAAATGGTAATCGCCACCATGCACCGGCCCAGCACGGCTATTCTGAACCAGTTCCACAAAGTGCTGGTGCTGGACCACGGCGGCCAGATGGCTTACTGGGGGGACGTGCCCGGCATGATGCGGTATTTCCGGAAGGCGGCAGCGGACCGCAGTATAACACGGCGGACGCGGCGCTTTTGTTTCTCAACTGTGTCTGGCTGTATTATGAGGCGACGGGGAATGAAATGTTTGTCCGGGAGATGTATCCTGTGATGGAGCGCATCGTCGATGCCTATATCCGCGGAACGGCGTATGGAATCCATATGGATCCGGACGGTCTGATTATGGCCGGCGAGGGGCTGGCGCAGGTGACCTGGATGGACGTCAGGGCCGGTGACATTCTGCCGACGCCGCGCCACGGCAAACCGGTGGAGATTAATGCGTACTGGTACAATGCGCTGCGGATCATGGAACGCTTTCAGCGTATCGCGGAACACGGGGCGTCGGAGGGGGACGGCGGAGGGACGAAAGGAAAGCGGTGCGCCATAAGGAGAAGCGCCGCGGATTATGCAGAGCTTGCGGAGCAGGCGAAAAAGTCTTTCGCGGAGCAGTTCTGGATGGAGGAAAAGGGATATCTGAAAGATGTGATCTCAGGCACGCCTGCGGATGTGCAGATGCGGTGCAATCAGATTCTGGCGGTGTCGATGCCGTTTTCCATCCTGGATAAGGAAAAGGAGCGGCGCATCGTGGACGCCGTCTATGAAAAACTGTATACACCATACGGGCTCAGGACGCTGGCGCAGGATGATCCGGAATTTCATCCCAGGTACGGAGGCAGCATGTATGAGCGCGACATGGCTTATCATCAGGGGACTGTGTGGGTGTATCCGCTCGGAGCGTATTATCTGGCGTATCTGAAAGTGCACGGGGGAAGCGGGGCGGCCGCAGGGAAGGTCCGGGAGGACCTGCAGGTTCTGGAGAGCGCGATGCGGGAGGGCTGTATCGCGCAGCTGCCGGAGATTTACGACGGGGAAAATCCCTCTTTTTCGCGCGGCTGTTTTGCGCAGGCGTGGAGTGTCGGAGAGATTCTCAGGGTATATAAAGTGCTGGAAACCGGTCTGCCGCAGGAGTGCTGAATGAGCATGACATCCCTTGTGTTTCTCATGGAATGCGGATATAATGATTCCATTGGGAAAGGAGGAAATGCGGATGTTCTGTGAGGGATTATACGGGCTGCCTTTTGCACGCCGTGGAAGGTCGCGGGCGGTAAATGCGGAGAACCCGACGGGAGAAAAAGGAAGGGGCGGGATGGCTGCCAGCCATCTGGGGCCTTCGAGAAAGGGGAGTCCGTGTCTGCGGGATATCGGGCCGCAGACGACGGTTACGCTGGCGGGTATTGCGGGGGCCGGGGTGATACGCCATATCTGGATGACGGTGGATGCGAAGACTTCCGACGCGGACTGCTTTGTGCTCTGCGATCTTATTTTGCGGATGTACTGGGACGACGAGGAGGAGCCGTCGGTTGAGACGCCGCTGGGGGACTTTTTCTGCTGTGGGTTCGGACAGGAATGTCTGGTCAGCTCCATGCCGGTAGTGACCGTGCCGTCGCGCGGGCTGAACTGCTATTTTGCAATGCCGTTTCTGCGCCGTGCGCGCATCACGCTCACCAGCGAACATGCGAATACCATACCGGCATTTTTTTACCAGGTGGATTACTGTCTGTATGATGATCTGCCGGAGGTAACGGAGTATTTCCACGCACAGTGGAGACGGAACCGGCTGACGACGCCAAAGGAGGATTTTGTGATCGCGGACCTGAAAGGGACGGGAACTTATGCTGGGACCTATCTTGCGCTGACGACGCTGGAGCGTTACTGGTGGGGAGAGGGTGAGGTGAAGTTTTATATCGACGGGGACGGGCAGTATCCGACGATCTGCGGGACCGGGATGGAGGATTATTTTGGCGGTTCGTGGAGCTTCGCCAGACAGGAAGAGGGGAGGACGGTTGAGACGAACTATTCCACGCTGTTTCTGGGCTATCCGTTTTATGCGAATCATGACAGTACCGTTTTTAATGCTTATCACAACGATGACTGCCCTCCGATGCGCGGGTTTTACCGGTTTCACATTCCCGATCCGGTGTATTTTGAGGAGGATCTGCGGGTTACGGTGCAGCAGATCGGTGTGTGTCACAGAGGACTGTTTGAGCGGCAGGATGATGTGGCGTGCGTGGCTTACTGGTATCAGAGGGAGCCGCACAAGGCGTCTGGCGGACTCCCGGGGAAGGAGCAGCGCTGGCCGAGGTGAGCGGGTCTGGTCCGTTCTTCCCCTTATTATTCAAAAAAGTGATTGAAAACAGGACAACAATATGCTATAATGGGCGGAGTTATCAGTGAGGAGCCTTGGGAGGGAATAGCTTTGGAGATTCTGAAGATAATTTTAATGGTTATTTTTATATTGATCAGTCTGGCACTGACAGTCATCATCCTGATGCAGGAGGGGAAGTCGGCAGGACTCGGCGCGATTGCAGGAGCGGCGGATACCTACTGGGGAAAGAATAAAGGACGTTCGATGGAGGGAATGCTGGTACGGCTCACCAGGGTCTGTGTCATTCTGTTTCTCGTCCTCGCTGCCGTCCTTAATATGGGAATCTTTTAGGAGAAGAAGCTGCCGTGCGGAGTACGGCAGCTTTTTTGCGCACAGCCCCGGACAGGGGAATATGCCGGGAAGCGTTCTTTTACCCGCCTCCCGCCGGATGAATGCGTGACGGGGCCGATACAGGAAAGGAGTTTTATGGAACAGGAGATTTTAAAAGAGAGAAAAGAGACAATTTACCGGTTTATCTGCGATGAGCTTTATGTGCCGATGAAAATGCGGGAGATCGCGATGGTGTTAAATATTCCGCGGCCGCAGCAGAAGGAGCTGAAGGAGGTTCTCGACGCGCTGCTTGCGGAGGGCAGGGTCGAGATCACCCCGAAAGGGAAATATCACAAAGTGGAAGGAAATTATCTGACGGGTGTTTTTACCGCGCATCCGAGAGGATTCGGGTTTGTGACGGTGGAAGGAGAGGAAGCGGATATTTTTATTCCGGAGGCGCACGTGAACGGGGCGCTTCACAGGGATACCGTGCAGGTATCGCTGGATGCGGATGGCTCCCGCGGAAAGTCTGCAAAGAATGGAGGCAGACGGCGGGAGGGAACGGTGGTAAAGGTCATTTCACGCGGAATCAGTCAGATGGTCTGCACATATCAGGACAATGAGACGTTTGGGTTCGCAGTGCCGGACGATGCGAAGTTCGGGAGAGATATTTTTATTCCGGTGGAGCGCTCAAAGGGAGCCGTCACGGGCCACAAGGTCGTAGTGGAGCTGACGGATTTCGGCGGGAAGGATAAAAAGCCGGAGGGGAAGGTTACGGAGATTCTGGGGCATATCAACGATCCCGGTGTGGATATTCTCTCGGTAGTGCGCGCGTATGAGCTGCCGGAGGAATTTCCGGAGCGTGTTTTAAAGCAGGCGGAGCGCGTGGCGAAGGACGTGAGCGCCGCGGATATGGAAGGACGGATGGATCTTCGGGACTGGCAGACCGTGACGATTGACGGGGAGGATGCAAAGGACCTGGATGATGCGATTACGCTGACGCGCGAGGGAGAGTGTTATAAGCTGGGAGTCCATATCGCGGACGTGACCAATTATGTGCAGGAGCACAGCGCGCTGGACGTCGAGGCGCTTAAGCGGGGGACTTCCGTTTACCTTGTGGACCGTGTGATCCCCATGCTGCCGCACAGGCTCTCAAACGGGATTTGTTCGCTGAATGCGGGGGAGGACCGGCTGGCGTTAAGCTGCATTATGACGATCGACCGGAAAGGAAATGTCACGGATCATGTGATTGCCGGGACGGTCGTGCGGGTGGATAGCCGGATGAGCTATACCAGCGTAAAGAAAATCCTTCTGGATCACGATGAGGATGAGTGCAGGAAGTATGAGGCGCTGGTACCCATGTTTGAGCAGATGCGGGAGCTGGCGGAGATTCTTCGGAAAAAGCGGATGAGCCGGGGATCGATCGATTTTGATTTTCCGGAAACGAAAATCATCCTTGACGGGGAGGGCAGGCCTGTCCGGATTGAGCCTTATGAGAGGAATGTGGCGACAAAAATAATAGAAGATTTTATGCTGATTGCCAATGAAACCGTGGCGGAGGATTTTTTCTGGCAGGAGCTGCCGTTTATATACCGGACCCATGACAATCCGGATACCGAAAAGATCCGGAAGCTCTCGACATTTATCAATAATTTCGGATACTCCATCCGCGTCGGGCAGGAGGAGATCCATCCGAAGGAGCTCCAGAAGCTGCTGGAGAAGATCGGGGATACGCCGGAGGAGGCGCTGATCAGCCGTCTGACGCTGCGCTCGATGAAGCAGGCAAAGTACAGTACGGAGGGGACGGGGCATTTCGGGCTCGCAGCGTCCTGCTACTGCCATTTTACGTCGCCGATCCGCCGGTATCCGGATCTGCAGATTCACCGGATTATCAAAGATAATCTGCGGGGAAGGATGAATGCGGAGAAAATCGCGCATTACGAGGGGATTCTGCCGGAGGTGGCAAAGCATTCCAGTGAGACGGAGCGCCGCGCCGACGAGGCGGAGCGCGAGACGGAAAAGCTGAAAAAAGTGGAGTATATGGAACAGCACATCGGCGAGGTATTCGGGGGAGTGATATCCGGTGTAACCGAGTGGGGATTTTTTGTCGAGCTTCCCAGCACGGTGGAGGGCCTGGTGCATGTGACGGCGCTTGAGGGGGATTATTTCCGCTATGACGCAAATGCATATGAGCTCGTCGGGGAGGCGACAGGAAAACGCTACAAACTGGGACAGAAGATCAGGGTTAAGGTGGAGCGCACGGACAGGATTCTGCGCACGATAGATTTTAAGGTGGAAGAAGAGTGAGCGTTGACGGTTCCGCCGGGCGGGATGTTTTCCCTCCCGCTGCGGAACTTTCTGTTTTTTCCGGCGGCGCATTTTTGCGCCGCGTGAAAGGTCTGTATGAAACCGAAAGATAAGCGGAAAGAAATTTAAAGAATTCTTAAAGTTTTTTTAAATGCATATTTTTCACGCAAAGATGTGTTACAATCTCGGTGAATTGTAAAATACAGGTATAAGGGAGAACAGGGATGAAAGACAAAAATGCAGTGACTGTGAAACCAAAGAAGAAAAAGTTTGTACTGCCCGTCATACTGCTGGCTGTGGCTGTGGCGGCAGTGCTGATTGCCAGAAGTGTATATAAAAAACCGGATCAGGCGGCGACAGAGACGACAGCGGTGGAGATACAGCCGGTGCAGAAGAGAGATCTTTCCGATACGATCTCTTTAAAGGGCACGATCGCCGGGGCCAGCCGGACCAATGTGACTTCCAGAGCTGTGTCGGAGATTACGGCGCTCAATGTGCAGCTCGGGGATATCGTAAAGGAGGGAGATCTGCTCTGTACGCTCGATCCGGCTTCCATCCGGGAAAAGATTTCAGCGATAGAAAAAAATATCTCCAATACCCGGACAGCGAAAAGCATCAGCAGCCGGCAGGCGTCGGAAGCAGTCCGGAGGGCGAAGGAAGACCAGGAGAGGGAGCTGGCGGTAGCGCAGCAGGAGATTACATATGCCGAGGAGGCCTGTGCCGGCACACAGATGATGTTTGACAAGGAGGAAGTTGATTTCCAGACACTGGTCGCTGCGCAGCGGGCCGTGGAGACGGCAAAGCAGAATTATAATAACATTCTGATTTCGACGAACCGTGCGATTTCAGATGCGCAGCTGGCCCTGCAGCAGGAGAGTTACAGTGAGTCCGATACCGTTTCAAAGGATGAGCTGAATGATCTGCGCAAACAGCTGACCGACTGCGAGGTCAAGGCGCCGTGCGGCGGTGTCGTGACGGCGGTCAATGTGTCTGTCGGCGATGTGAATGCGGAGAAAGTGACGATTTTGACAATCGAGGATACGAGTGAACTGAAGCTTGTGACGACTGTTTCCGAGGCGGATATCCTGAAGCTCAGGGAGGGCATGAAAGCGGTTGTGACGGCGGATGCCACGGGCGAGGAGGAGATCAGCGGGAAGGTATCGCGTGTTGTGCGTGTTAAGAATCAGGGAACCGGCGACCAGCAGGGGGCGTCCGGGGGCGGATATTCTGTGGAGGTGTCGATCGGCAGCAGCAGTCTTCTGGTCGGAATGGAAGCCAGGGTAAAGATTATGATCAAGGAAAAAGGGCGGGTGCTCGCAGTCCCGTATGACCTTGTGATGTATGATGAGAACGGCGGCGCCTATGTCCTCGTGGCGGAGCCGAAGGAAGACGGTTCCGCAGTTGTGGTCCGGAAGAATATCGAGCCGGGTGAGGAAGTGGATTATTATATGGAAGTCACCGGCGGCGATTTAAAAGAGGGCGATCAGATGATTTATGATTATACCCGTACCATCACGGAGGGGCAGACGCTGACGGCTGAACAGATGACTATCAGCGGGAATGCGGAGGACGCCGGCGGGGCTGACGGCGGCAGTGACGAAACATCAGGAAGCATGGGGGCAGAGGCGGAATAGTGAGTGAAGCAGTAATCCGAATGGAAAATATAATCAAACGATATTATATCGGAAAGCCCAACGAGCTTGAAATTCTCCACGGAATCAGCCTGTGCGTGCAGAAGGGCGAATTTATGTCCATTGTCGGGGAATCAGGGTCCGGAAAAAGTACGCTGATGAACATAATCGGTGTGCTGGACCGCCAGACGGAGGGCGAGTACTATCTGGAAGGCCAGGATGTCAACGGTATGACGGATGAGGTGCGCAGCGCGGTCCGCAACCGCAGGATCGGTTTTGTGTTCCAGAATTTTAACCTTCTTCCCAGGGCGAACGCGATCAAAAATGTGATGGTTCCCCTGATGTATGGCAGGGAAAAGGTCAGGGATCAGAAAGAGCGCGCGATGGAGATGCTTAAGATGGTTGGCATGGAGGAGCGCGCCGGGCACCGGCCAAATGAGCTTTCCGGCGGGCAGAAGCAGCGTGTGGCGATTGCGCGGGCGATGATCAATGATCCTGCCATTATTCTTGCGGACGAACCGACAGGGGCGCTCGATTCCAGGACGGGTCATCTGGTCATGGACCTGTTTCACAAGCTGCACGAGGAGCAGGGAAAGACGATTGTGCTGATCACCCACTCCCAGGAGCTTGCGTCAGAGACACAGCGGATTGTGACGCTGCTCGACGGGGATATTGTGGCGGATAAGGGAGGTGTGCGGGAATGATTCTGGAAAATATCAAAGAGGCGTTCGCCAGCATCCTGAGTAATAAAATGCGTTCCCTTCTGACGATGCTGGGCATTATCATCGGCGTCAGCTCCGTGATTATTATCACGACGATCGGCGGTTCCATCCAGAGCACACTGACGGCTACCCTCAATTCAATGGGGGGAAATATGATCTCTGTCTATGTGCAGGCGAGATACCCGGAGAACGAAGAGGACTGGGCGACCTGGACCTATCCGGATATGCGCGAGGAGGATTATGTGTCCCAGGAGATGATCGACGGACTGATTGCGGCATATCCGGATGAGATCACCGGAATTGCGGCGCAGAACTATCTCGGTTCCGGCCAGGTAAAAGATGAAGCGGACGCGGATATTTATGCAAATGTCAGCATAAACGGCATTACTCCGGAGTATCTTAGCTATATGAAGCTGAAAATACGCCGCGGACGCAATCTCACCGCCGAGGATAATGCGGGAAGAAAGCGGGTCTGTGTGATTGCCGACACGATGGTAAAAAATTATTTTGGCGACAGCAACCCGATCGGCGAACAGATTTCCGTTGCCACGGAGACAGGGGTCTTTGATTTTGTGGTAGTGGGTGTTTACGAGTATAATCAGGCCCTGTTTGGCAGAGTGGACGTTACGGTCGCGGAGAAAGACCGCTCGACGGAGATGATGATACCGCTCCAGACCTGCTTTAAGCTGCAGGGAAACGATCAGAGCGGATACGAGTATTTCAATCTGATGGTCGCGCCGCTCGCAGATGTGGAAAAGGCGACCGCGGATGTGATCACCTATTTTGAGGAAGTGTACTCAAGGAACGATAAGTTCAATATTTACGCCTATAATATGGCTTCTGATATGGGAATGATCAACACGGTGATCAATGTGATTACGATCGCGGTGTCCGGTATCGCGGCGATTTCCCTGATTGTGGGCGGTGTCGGTGTCATGAATATTATGCTGGTATCCATCACGGAGCGCACGAGGGAGATCGGTGTCCGCATGGCGCTGGGGGCAAAGCGGGGCACGATCCGGATGCAGTTTGTGATTGAGGCGATTGTGCTCTGCCTGATCGGCGGCATGATCGGGGTCACGATCGGGATTGCCGTCGGGGCGCTGCTGGGGCAGATTGCCGGATTTGTAATTCAGAACATGTATGCGGATTATTCAAGCTACATCATCATGGATGTGCACCCGTCGGGACAGGCGATCATACTTTCCATGTTTTTCTCCATGCTGACCGGGATCTTTTTCGGGTATTATCCGGCCAACAAGGCAGCGAAAATGGAAGTGATCGACGCGTTGCGGTATGAATAATGAAAAAAATATAACGGCTGTCTTTTCAGTCAGCCGGGCGCGCCGGTATGTCCGGAGCATCCGGAAAGCAGTCCCGTTCCTGTCTGTGGAGCGGGGCTGCTTTTATCCGGGAAAAGCGAAGTCCCGGAATGGCAAATCTAAAAAATCTATAAAAACCGAAAAATTCCAATATTCCCTGTTGACAAAAAAATACGATGGTGCTATCTTAAGTACATGGATGTTAGCACTCCACAAGAATGAGTGCTAATAAAGGAAACAGAAACTGCATATACTCATACCAGTACGAATCACAGGCAGATGGAGATATGGAATGGATGATTACGAATTAGATGAGCGAAAAACGAAGATACTGAATGCGATTATCCGCACTTATCTGGAGACCGGAGAGCCGGTTGGTTCGCGGACCATTTCCAAATACACGGATCTGAATTTAAGCTCCGCGACCATCCGCAATGAGATGGCAGACCTGGAAGAGCTGGGGTACATCCTGCAGCCTCACACTTCCGCCGGCCGGATCCCGTCGGACAGAGGGTACCGCTTCTATGTGGACCATCTGATGGAGGAGAAGAGCCGGGAAGTGGATGACATGAAGCGTTTTGTCATCGAGCACACGGAGAAAATGGATCAGGTGCTGCAGCAGGTTGCAAAGCTGCTTGCGAATAATACGAATTATGCGACGATGGTCACGGCGCCAAGTTATCACCGCAATAAGGTGAAGTTCATTCAGCTCTCCAGCGTGGATGTGGAGCAGATTCTGGCGGTAATTGTTCTTGAGGGGAATCTTGTCAAGAACAAGATTATCCCGGTTTCAGAGCCGCTGGACAATGAGACGATGCTCAGGCTCAACATCCTCTTAAATTCCAGCTTAAACGGTCTCGCGCTGCAGGAGATCAATCTGGGGACGATCGCGAAGCTCAAGGAGCAGGCGGGCATTCACAGCGATATAATCAGCAATGTGCTGGACGCGGTGGCCGAGGTTATGAGTCCGGATGAGGACATCCGCATCTATACCAGCGGGACGACCAATTTTTTCAAATATCCGGAGCTGAGCGATTCCGAGAAGGCGAGTGAGCTGATTTCCGCGTTTGAGGAAAAACAGCAGCTGGCAAGTCTTGTGACTGAGAATCTGCTGGAGGAAGAGAACACGGGGATTCAGGTTTATATCGGCAACGAAACGCCGATTCAGACAATGAAGGACTGCAGCGTGGTGACGGCCACCTATGAGCTGGGTGAAGGAATGCGGGGAACCATAGGCATTATCGGCCCCAAGCGTATGGATTATGACAAGGTGGTGGGAGCGCTTAAAACCATAACCCACCAGTTGGATGAATTATATAAGAAGAGAACATAAAGCCAGAAAGGATGAAGCCAATGAGTGAGGAATTAAAAAAAGACAGGCAGACGGAGCCGGAAAATGAAGAGATAAAGGAAAACGTACCGGAAAGCATGGATTCGGAAGAGGAAATAAAAAAGGATAAGGCGGTTTCAGAAGAATGCGGGGAAAACGCGGAAGCAGAAGCAGCCGGTGGCGGGGCTTCTGACGGCGGGACAGCCGATGAAGACGCAAAGGAAGCCGGCGAAGACAGCCTGGAGACGGAAGACGCCGAAGCGGGTAACGGAGCCGGAAGCAGGGCGGAGAAGAAAGCCGCAAAGAAAAAATTTAAGCTTGATAAGAAGCAGGATGCGCTGAAAGAAAAAATTGAGGAGCTGGAAGACAAGGTGAAGCGTCAGATGGCGGAATTTGACAATTTCAGAAAGCGCACGGAAAAGGAAAAGAGCGCTATGTTTGAGATGGGCGCTAAAAATGTAATCGAGAAAATCCTGCCGGTGGTCGATAATTTTGAGAGAGGACTGGCGGCGATTCCCGAGGAGCAGAAGAACGACGCTTTTGCGGAAGGAATGGAAATGATATATAAACAGCTCATATCCGAGCTTGAAAAAATGGAAGTAAAGCCCATACCGGCCGTGGGAGAGGAATTTGACCCGAATTTCCACAACGCCGTAATGCAGGTGGAAAGCGAAGAGTATGAATCCGGCGTGATTGCCCAGGAGCTCCAGAAAGGCTACACCTACAGAGACAGCGTGGTAAGGCACAGTATGGTGGCGGTAGTAAGTTAATGACAGGAAAGTAACATTATCAATATTCATATAAACAAAACCAATTCAGGAGGAGATAATTATGAGTAAAATAATTGGTATTGACTTAGGTACAACAAATAGCTGCGTGGCAGTTATGGAAGGTGGAAAACCCACCGTTATCGCCAATGCGGAAGGCGCAAGAACAACACCTTCTGTGGTAGCGTTCACCAAGACCGGCGAGAGGCTGATTGGCGAGCCTGCGAAGCGTCAGGCAGTAACCAACGCGGAGAAAACCATTTCTTCCATTAAGAGAGATATGGGTACAGACAGGGGCCGCACCATTGACAGCAAGAAATATTCCCCTCAGCAGATTTCGGCTATGATTCTTCAGAAGCTGAAAGCAGACGCGGAAAGCTATCTGGGAGAAAAGGTGACGGAAGCCGTAATTACCGTTCCCGCATACTTTAACGACGCGCAGCGTCAGGCGACCAAAGACGCCGGAAAGATTGCCGGACTGGATGTAAAGCGTATTATCAACGAGCCTACGGCTGCAGCCCTTGCTTACGGCCTTGACAATGAAAAAGAGCAGAAAATCATGGTATACGACCTTGGCGGCGGTACTTTCGACGTATCCATTATCGAAATCGGCGACGGCGTTATCGAAGTTCTCGCAACCAACGGCGATACCCGTCTTGGCGGCGACGACTTTGACAACAAGCTGACAGACTGGATGATTAGCGAATTCAAGAAGGCAGAAGGCGTTGATTTGTCAAACGACAAGATGGCGCTTCAGAGACTTCGTGAAGCGGCTGAGAAGGCCAAAAAAGAGCTGTCCTCAGCGACAACCACCAATATTAACCTTCCTTTCATTACCGCTACGGCAGAGGGACCCAAGCACTTTGACATGAACCTGTCCAGAGCCAAATTCGACGAACTGACACACGATTTGGTTGAAAAGACAGCCATTCCGGTTCAGAACGCAATGAAGGATGCGGGACTTACAAACGCCGATTTGGGCCAGGTGCTTTTAGTAGGCGGTTCCACACGTATTCCCGCGGTACAGGATAAGGTAAGACAGCTTACAGGCCATGAGCCCAGCAAGAGCCTGAACCCCGACGAGTGCGTGGCGCTTGGCGCTTCCATTCAGGGCGGCAAGCTGGCGGGAGATGCCGGCGCAGGCGAAATCCTTCTTCTGGACGTTACTCCGCTTTCACTGTCCATCGAGACCATGGGCGGCATCGCAACCAGACTGATTGAGAGAAACACAACCATCCCCACAAAGAAGAGCCAGATTTTCTCCACGGCGGCAGACAACCAGACAGCGGTTGATATCAACGTTCTGCAGGGCGAGAGACAGTTTGCAAGGGATAACAAGTCCTTAGGACAGTTCAGACTGGACGGAATCCCTCCGGCAATGCGCGGGGTGCCTCAGATTGAAGTTACTTTTGATATTGACGCAAACGGTATTGTAAACGTTTCCGCAAAAGACCTTGGCACAGGCAAGGAACAGCATATTACCATCACGGCAAGCTCCAATATGTCGGATGATGAAATTGATAAGGCCGTAAAGGAAGCAGCCGAATTTGAAGCGCAGGATAAGAAGAGGAAAGAGGCTATTGACACAAGAAATGAAGCGGACTCTTTTGTATTCCAGACAGAAAAGGCTTTAAATGAGGTGGGCGACAAGATTGACGCTTCCGAGAAGGCAAATGTGGAGGCCGATGTGCAGGCGGTGAAGGATATTCTGGAGAGAACCAAGGACCAGGAAATGTCCGATTCCGATTTGGATGCATTAAAGGCTGCCAGAGAAAAGCTTACCACAAGCGCGCAGGCACTTTTTACCAAGATGTATGAGAACATGCAGCAGGCTGGCGGCGCAGGTCCCGACATGGGAGCGGGCGCAGGCCCTGATATGAGCGGTGCGGATGCAGGCCCGGCGGATGATGTGGTTGACGGAGATTACAGAGAAGTATAAAATCAGAAATAAAAATTTATCTGAGGCGGCCGTTCGACCGCCTCAGGTAAGTATGCGCTGACGGCGTGGGGAGGGATTTGTAATGGCAGAACAGAAACGCGACTACTATGAAGTGCTTGGCATTGATAAGAATGCAGATGACGCCGCAATCAAAAAAGCATACAGAGCTCTTGCCAAGAAGTATCATCCTGATATGAATCCCGGAGATGCGGAGGCTGAGAAAAAGTTTAAAGAAGCTTCTGAAGCTTATGCTATTTTGAGTGACCCGGAGAAAAAGAGGCAGTACGACCAATTCGGGCATGCCGCATTTGAGGGCGGAGCCGGCGGGTTTGGCGGCTTTGATTTTAACAGTGCCGATTTCAGTGATATTTTCGGCGATATTTTCGGCGACTTCTTTGGCGGCGGGCGAAAAGGCCGTAACAGCAACGGGCCTATGAAGGGTGCCAACATCAGAACCAGTGTGAGAATCACCTTTGAAGAGGCCGTATTCGGCGTTGAGAAAGAGATTGAGCTTACATTAAAGGATGAATGTAAAACCTGCCGGGGTACGGGAGCAAAGCCGGGGACGAACCCGGAAACCTGCCATAAGTGCGGGGGCAAGGGCCAGGTGGTGTTTACCCAGCAGTCGTTCTTCGGCACGGTGAGAAATGTGCAGACCTGTCCGGAGTGTAACGGAACCGGCAAGGTGATTAAGGAAAAATGTACAGACTGTCATGGTTCAGGGTTCATTGCAAGCCGGAAAAAGATTCAGGTATCGATTCCGGCCGGTATTGATAACGGGCAGAGCGTCCGCATCAGGGAAAAAGGAGAGCCCGGCGTAAACGGCGGCCCCAGAGGCGATTTGCTGGTGGAAGTGATTGTAGGACGCCACGCGATTTTCCAGAGACAGGATTACCATATTTATTCCACCGTTCCCATTTCTTATGCCGTGGCGGCGCTCGGCGGGGATGTGATTGTGGATACCGTGGACGGCAAAGTGCTTTACGAGGTGAAGCCGGGCACGCAGACTGATACTAAGGTGCGCTTAAAGGGTAAGGGCGTTCCCACTCTGCGCAACAAGGATGTGCGGGGCGACCACTATGTAACGCTGGTAGTACAGACGCCGGAAAGACTGTCCCACGAAGCGAAGGATTTGCTTCGGCAGTTTGACGCGCTTACCGGAGACAGTTTGAATGCCGCTAAGAATGTACAGACAGATAAGAGTGAAACAAAGGATACAAAGAAAAAGAAATTCTGGAAGTAAGAGACAAGGGGATACGCTTCTCCTGTCTTGGTACATGAAACAGGGAAGAACGGTACAAGGCGGGCGGTTCTTCCCTGTTTGGTTTTATTCCGGCATATATTTTGCGGATAAAGCATAAAATAGTAACGGAGACGGATTTTGCGCCGGCCCGGATAGCCGGGCTATGAGATAAATTCTTCCAGCGCGGAGACGATATACTTTGACAGACCGCTGTTTAACTCTTTTGCAACGGGAATCAGAGCGGTTATTTTTTCGGTTTCTCCCTTTTGACGGTAAATACCGGCCAGAAGCTTATAGGTGGCGCTGATATCCGTGCGGGTGCTGACAGCAAATTCCAGTATCCGGCAGGCTTCGTCCACATAACCGTTATCATAAAGCGTCTGCGCGAAATTCTGAAGAGTCCGGACAAGGACCGTATAACGCTGGTCGTAACGGGACAGGATATCAATGTTGGGAGCGCCGTACATAAGTTTTAAATCCGTGTTGCTGATGCCGGTAAAATTTACGATAGGCGCTTTTGCAATCTCACGGAGCGTCTCATGGTATTCCGCGACAGATGGGTCGTCCGCAAGGACATCCATAGGAAGAGACTCAAAGGGAATCTCGATATAATCGAGATTGTCGAGGCTCTTACGCCGGGTACTGTTTGCGGCGGCTTCTCTTTTCCAGAAATTTTTGTCGGAATCCGCCTCTTTGTTGCGCTGCCTGTGCAGAGTGTATAAGAGCCACAGACAAAACATGATAAAACTTGCAAAAAATGGGTATTTCATATATAATATCCTTTCGAAGATAGATGT